>JAEIGA010001982.1_pt1 | contig 32685 bp, 50 predicted proteins | sample 9270691 | NCBI WGS metagenome assembly JAEIGA01 (sample SAMN17057246, study PRJNA624740) | gut metagenome | biome: biome; isolation source: fecal sample | host: Bos grunniens | place: China: Xizang | collected 2019 | reverse complement strand
AATGAAACACCCCAATCAGCAGTAGTAGTTATTGCAAGACCCTTGTTTGTTCCAGCGTTTTCCGTGTTTACGCTACCGACACCATTAGTGAATGAAACATTCCATTTATTGGTACTTGATATTGCAAGACCGTAGACGCTTGTTCCGGCATAAGTTGATTTATCAGCCTTTGTGGTAGCAAGGTCGTAAGTTGTTTTAACTGCATTTGCAGTGGCAGCTAAAGTAGTTGATGTTGAATTAGTTGCATCACTTAATTGTACGATACCCTTTGCACTTGTTGAGGCATTTACAGTCTTAACAGAACCCTTACCGTCATTAGCTGTAGAATAAGTGATACCCCAGTTAGTATCGTTATTTACGACTTGTCCTTGTTGAGATGCACCGGCAAGTTGAGTTGCTTGTCCACCAGCTTTTTTGACTGCATTTGCAGTAGCAGCCACAGTAGCTGATGTTGAATCAATGCCGTCATACAATTGTACAATACCTGCTTGACTAGTTGAAGCAGCCGTGGTATTTACTGTACCAACACCATCATCATACTTAATCTTCCAATTCCCGGTATCACTTTTTACAAAACCGGGTTCAGCAGATGTTGCATAATGGGCTTTGAAAGTGCTGCTTTCAGTAATATATCCGTCAGCCGTTGCAATCATTACTTTGTCGGCTGTTGAAGGTAAAGTTCCATTTTTATAAATGTGATTTTTCACGGCACTTGCAAAATCAATGACTTGACCTGAACCTGTGAATAAGTACCGTATCTTTTTAATCGAATTGGTAAAATCCAAAATCTTCCTCCGTTCTCTTATATTATTAATATTTAATGGAGGAATAAAATGAAAATAGAATATGAATCAAGATGGTTGGTTGAAAATAAATTCGCATGTCCGGGAACTTGTACTGTAAACGGAAAAGAACTTGTTGTCTGTCCAGGTGAAAAACTTGAACTGCTTTATGAACCGACACGATGCACGACAAACCTCACAGTATCATCTTTTTCAGTAATGAAACGAACGAAACTTTCATTAAAGGAAAATGAACCAAAAGAAAAAGAAACTCCTGTTGTTGAAAAGGAAAAAGCCCCTGCCACAACAGAAGAGAAGAAACCGAATGAAACAACGGAAGAAAAAGCATCAAATGAAAAGGTTGAAGAACCTCAGAAAAGCACATTGTTCAATGTTGCTGAGGAAAAACCAGTCAACCCTGTTCAGGAGAAACCGGTTAATCCTGCCCAGGTACAACCTCAACTTCCCCGTCATGTTCATAAATAAGGTTTTCATTCAGATAAACCTGAATTCCTGTAAGATAATCATAACTTCGACAATAAGGAATAGTCATCTTAATTTTATAGGAAGCTGATAAATCGAAACTTCTATTTTGATTGTCACTTCCTATATTATCTTTTTCATCAAGACCTTCAAGCATAACTTCCACTCTCGTACACATTCCCGCACAATCTTTGAAAAGTTCCTTAATGCAGATGTCAAAATACCTCAACCTGTCAAAATCAATCAAATCCTGATTCACTCTGTCACGGAATGTCTTGTAATAAGACGATGAAAAAAGTTCCATTGTGAACTCAAGGTCATACAGATAACCGTTTTCAGAACAAGGTTCTCCCTTGGTGTTGGTATAAGAAAAAGCCCTTTCAAGAACAGACCTTCCATAAAATTCTTTGTTCCACATCAATGGTGATGTACGCCATAAGCACACAAACGGTGAAAGCACTCCATGAAGCTGAAAGTTTCTTTTCTTGCTTTCCTGTGAAGGACAAAGGAATAAATGCTTATACAAATCTTCTTTAGAGTTTTCCCTGCAATGTGGTTTAATTGTTTCAACAAGTTTGTTCTTGAATAGTTCAAAGATACGGAATTCGAGATAACGTGCGAGAGTTGATTCTACTTGATTATTTTTCTGAATGTTTGTCATGTAATAATATATATTTTATTATGTTCGACAAAAAAAGTTTAAAGCCTTGGATTAGATTTGTTGATGCAATTTTGAAACAAGCTAAGAAAGATGTTTTGAAGAAAACTCCCTATTGGAGTGATGATGCTGAGATGTTTTTGAAAGGTGAATGGGGAATGGAGCTGAACGAAATCCTAAGATTGCTCAAAGCAGCTGACAAAGGAACGTCCAGGCTCCTCAATTAAAATCAGTTTTTGCTCTGTGCCGTATAAACACGTCTGATTCTTACAAGTTCTTTAATGATTTCCTCAACCCAGTTACTCATACGCTGTTGGAATTCAGGTGTTTTAAATTCATCTCGTACTCCCATTGAATAAATAAGGGAGCACATTTTCTGCTGCTTTGTACTGATATATTCTTCAGAATCTTCAATATGATTGAATGTAATCCATTTTACAAATTCGTCATAAGCAACCTCAAGAATGTATTTTGTAAAATATCCGTCATATAACAAATCAGGTGTGATTTTCTTAATTTTCGATATCAGACCCATAAGGTAAATGTGTGTGAAATCACACTGTTCCCTTATAATGGCTCTTTCGGTATCTGAAGCCGAGCGTCTCACACCAACTTCAACGTGTTTTGTTTTGATTCTAATCATTCCTGTTTTAATCATAAGCGAAATAATCGCCACGATAACAAGAACACCAACGATTGTTTGTAAAGCATTCTTACTGATAAGAATGTTTTCAATTGAAGTCCACATATCTCTGAATCTCCTTAGATGTAGTTTGAACTACCAATAACTTAAAAGTTATCAGCTTCCTGCTTCATAGAATACTCCAGTGCCTCAGACACTAAATCTGAGGTACCTTCCATATCCTCCACAGGCATAAGATTCCGCTGTTCCTTCGGTACACAATAATATTTAAGGTTTATTGCAGCATTAATATCTCGAACATGATGTTTTCCACAAGAAGGACAAGTCCATTCTCGTTCACTTAACTTCAACTCGTGATACTGATAGCCACAATTAGAACACAATTGACTACTTGGAAACCATCTGTTAGCTTTAATCACCTGACAATTATAATCTTGTCCTTTAGCAACTAATCTTTCAACAAACATTCCCCAAGATGTGTCGTTCATGTTCTTAGCGTTTGCTAAGAACTTTGAGATTCCTTTGAGATTCAAATCCTCTACTACAACCTTGTCATAGTTTCTAACTAGCCTTAACGTTTCCTCCTCAGTTCATTCAACAATTGCAATGGTGTGGCAACATTATTATCGGAACAGGAATCAAAGAATGTCTGAGAATCAAAGCAACCTTCCCACCAGTCCTGAACTGAATCCGGAAATTCTTCAACCAATTTCTGACAGGTATTGCACAGATAGTCGTCATAGAAATCATCAGCTTTTCCCTTATAGTGAATTGCTGAGAATCCCTTTGGAATCTTTCTGCAACAGATAAAACACCTGTGTTCCTTTCTTGTCTTTTTAACCCTAATGACTGTCTGAAACTCACTCATGAGACCCTCCGCACAATTTTATTTTCATTTTTCTAAATCCTCCGTGTCCATTTTCAAGGAATATTGCCAGTTGAAGAACTCGTAGGCTTTCATAATTTCATCATGTTCCTGAACTTTTTCTGTCAGTTCTTTAATCTGAATTTGAATATCATCGTTCTGTTTAATCACGCAAAAGAAACATATCACACTGAATACAATTCCCATTGCACAACCCAACAGAACCCACGCCCAAGGACTTTTTACTTCATCTTCCATAATTAATCATCCCAGCGGTCTTCTTCGTAGTCAGGCTCTTCAGGACCTTGAAACCTATCATCATTGTCATAAAGCCATTCTTCAAGTTCTTCTTTCATTTCATCTGTAGGAATGATTGCAATTCCATCTTGATACCAGAGAGCATCCACTGAATCAATGTCAAAAGATTCATCTTCCGGTTCCCAATATGTCTGAGGTTGATAAGAATAAGTAGCTTCAGCATAAACTTTAATCCGATATTCAACATTGTTGATTGTAAGTGCAAGATTGTCATCATTGTATTTACATTTTGTAGTCATAACACACCACCTTTTCAATTGAAATATTAGAAACCCACGGTCTCTTTATGCTTATAATGTAACACAAATTAAAAACTTTGTAAAGTGGTTTTACAAAGTTTTTAATGAACGTTATTGCGGAATCGGTCGCGTACCTTTCCTCATATCATGTTCAATAAGGTCATCCTTGAAGTTTGAAGGTGATTGAGGGTCTTTGTTTGTATAGTAGGCATTACAGTAGAGTTTGACAAGGTTATCAATTTCACTTCTCTTTGTCTCAAGTGCTGAAACTGCAACTTGTAGTCTTCCCTGAACTGCCATTGCTTCACGCAATTCTTTCTTTGCGTTGAGGACTTCTGAATCTGAATTTACCATTGCAGTGATAATACCTTCGGTAACTTTAGTTCCTGAATTTGCACATTCCTCACGGATTGCAATGTTCCTTTCAGCTAAAACTGCTTCAAGCGTGTCTTTCTTTTCTGAAACAATTTCCTTTGCTTCACGTACAGCATCAGAATAGCGGAAATAAATTGATGGAAGTGAGATTGCTTCTAAGTCAAGTTGATAGCGGTTTATGCTCAAGTCCTGCTCAATATTGAAGTCTGCAATGTTCATAGCTTATCTCCCGTCATCATAACAGACAATCATATGATTCACCTGATAGTTAATTGAAAAACTCACAATCTTGTTTCCTTGATTAATGAGGTTTTCCAAATCACATTTTGCCTTCTCTGCAACGTTGAGGCAGAAGTTATAGCGGAAATACTTAACGTGTTGTTTAGCAGTTGCCATAAAGGGAATTGACATCAGTGCAAGAAAAATCAAAATCTTTTTCATATCGTAATACTCCTACATATGGAAATAGTAAAGGGTGCTTTCACACACCCTTTGATGTTTAGCTACAATTCCGCAATGAGTTTTTCAAGTTCCTCAGCAGATTTGTTTTCAAGTTCCGCATCCTGCTTACGGGCAAGGATTGCAAGAATCTTCTGTTTCTTGGCGGCATTTTCAGCTTTTTTAGTCATTGCCTCTGCTTCTTCAACTTTTGTGTTGAAGATATATTTGACAAGTTCAATTTTGGTTTCAAGAATTATGTTTGCTGTCTGTTTTTCAATGAGGCTTTCAGTCTCAGTTTCTTTCTTTTCAAGCATCAAACCTTTATAGATATGGTCAAGTTCCCGAACACCGAGGTCCCACAAATCTTCAACTGTAATCGAACCACGATAGTTGAAACGCAACTTGTTTCGTGAGGCAAATTCAAACTTCTTTTCCATTTTCAAACTCCTTAGAATTTAATTTTGAGCAATCGTTCAGTATTTCCGATTACCTTAACTACAACTTCATCACGCTTTGTTGATGAGAATCCAACGCCTGAAAGCTGATTGTCAGAATCATCAACTTTCATTTTAGAACCGAGGGCTTCAAATACACGCTTGTGTTCTGCAAGTTCTGCCTTGAGGTATTCATTGAAGAATCCGTTCGGAGATTCGTCATTCTTACAACCTTTGAGCATAAACATGTAGTGTCTGTTTCCGATACCTTCCTGTTCGTCCCAATAGTTCGGCGAATACATGATTACAGAAACCGGAACGAATGTGTTGGTCTTAATGTTCCAAATCTCCTTTGAAGATGTTGTTGAAGGCAGAAGTTCCATAATGCTGAACTGACCGTTTTTCAGAGTAACTTCTGCAACAGAAACATCTTCATCTTGTCTCAATTCCTTATCATACTCGAAACGATAGATTGTTCCGTCAAACTCAATCTCAGCCTTGAATCCTGTACGCCCGCCACGATGATTGTAATTGTTGACAAAGAATCTATATGTTCCGTCTCTCATTGTATTGCGGGAAGTCCAGTAAATGTTCTCAACCGCAACTTCACGCTCAGGGTGAATAATGTCTACATCAAGCATTCCTTGTGTGTAGGTACTTCTTTTTCTTCCGAAAAAGATTTCATTTCCGTTCGGTTCAATACAATGAGCATCAAAGTCATTATGGTTGTTACCGTCTTCATTCCACTGGATTGAGAAGCGAAGGTCACCGGTTACATTGCCACCTGCGTTTTTGACGTTCTCTTTAATCGATGAATCCGTGATGTTTCCCTTGTATGCCCATGAGAAGCCGTTGTTCCATTTGAACATTGATTTTGCACCTTTATTCTGAGGAGCAATGAGTGAGCAGAGATTCTTTTCGTTTCTGTTCTCAACATAAACCTGAACTTCTTTTGCCACAGGAAGAATGTCCTTTACGAATTTCTCAGGTGAGATTTCTTCAACACGGTCAAACTTCATCGGCTTGTTCTTTGATTCAGCTTTCAGCTCACCAAATACATCAAGATTCTTTTCCTTTGCAACATCACGATTTGAGAAAAGAATGTTGTTCACGGTGATGTCGTCCAATGTTGCGTAACGTCTTGCAAGCGAATCAGAATATCCAAGCTCCGTGATTTTCTTCTGAGCATCCTCAACCATTTTCTTTGTAAAGATTGCTTTCGGTCGTTTGTAATTTTCAGGAGCAACTACCTTTTCATATTTTGTGACGGCAGTATCAAGGTCAACGTCATCGTTAATGTCGATAAGAAGAGTGCCAATTGAATGATTGCGGATTTTACCAACCGCAACACCGGCTTCCTCAGCCTTTTCCCATGCAAACAGTTCTTTTTCTTCTGCTGAAAGTTTGTCAAAAGTTTTCTTGTACTCTTTGAGTTTCCTGAGGTTTGATTCCCATTCATTGCCACGATACAGAGAATTTGAAGCAATAAGTTCAAGAACAGTATCAATGCTTTCAATTGAGAATTCAGAAAGTGAGCGGAAGAATACGTTGCGGATGTCTCTGAGCTGACCTTTCTTTGTATCAACATCATAAATGTTCACAAATCGGTCTGGGATTTTCCAATAGAAATGTTCCCATTTCTTGATTTCAAATCCTTCCTTCTTTTCATAATTTTCAAGACATCCTGCTGATGTTTCTCTTGTGAAGAAAAAGTCATTGACAGTGTGCTTCTTTACGAATACCGACAACGCGTTTGCTACAATCTGGTATGTCTCATCACCTGTATCAAAATCCCAGATTGATTCAACAACACCGTCTTTAATACCGACAATGTTTCCAACCTGTTTGATGAAGTGGCGGCAGCAGGAACAGTCATGTTCAGTACGTTTTCTGAACATGGGGTTTGTTCCAGCAGGGAAACTTGAAAGATAGCACTCGTAAAGTTTATCTTTGTCCAAATCCACGATGAAAAGAGATTTGTATTTCTTTTCCATCTCAGCAAGATGCTGAATAAGATTGCCTCTGAATTTAACAAAATTCATAATAAGACCTCTCAAATAAAAATAATCAAAATCATACGATTTTGTAACATACAATAAATTATAGAGTGTGACACTTCACTGCCATCATGCAAATTGTTCTAAATTCCCATTTACGGTTCATAGTTCACAATTTTATCAGCGAGACGGTATGCAAAATAAAAAGACAATCCAGCAATCCATGCTGCAAAAAGTAGAATCCACCACATGACAGCCAAAGGTTTTGAATAGAAAAAACAATCCCACACAAAATCCCCATATCCAATTTCAGCATAGAGCCAGTCTGCAAATTTTGCCCATAATTCTCCAATAATGAAATAAAGGAAAAGACCGGCAAATCCACCCAACGTCAAAAGAATAATTTTAATCATTTTCATCATCTCCTGGAAAATTAAAATCTTTACCCAATACAGGACTTTGGAGCATAAATTGACCAATATCAAGACATTGCGGGAACACACAAGTTTCCTCAACATTGTCGTTTCGTACTGCAATATTCCTTACTCGGATAAGATGTTCGCGTTTCATCTGCTTGGTTTTTTCCAATGAAATCATTGACGTACAGTGTGCCATTTTTCTAATGTCTTCTGCGATACTGTCAGCATCAACCTCAGAGGCACCAATACCTTTTCTGTTAGTCTGTGAGGCTGTGATTATCAAACAATGGAATTGCATTGCAAACCACCTCAAGTGTTTCCAGATGGCATCAAGTTGATTTCTTAATTCACTTCCACCGCCGATTGGTTGAGTAATGTCGGCATAATCAATGACTACAACATCGGCAACGAAATTTTCTTTAACTGCAAGTTCCTCAATGCGGTCCGTAATGTCTTTAACTGAAGCACCATAAGAAGGGTAGGCAATAATTCGTAAGTCACCTTTATGCTGATTCTGAGCAAGGGTTTGTTTTTGAAGATGCCTTACTGATTTTGCAGCAGATGACCTTACCTTAATATCAAAAAGTTGACTGGTAAATTTCTCAGGGTCATTAGGGTCTTCAATAATTTTAGCACCCTCGTAAATACCTTCAGGAACAATACCTGATTTTGAACCATAAAGCATTTTCCACATACGCTGGACAACTTCTTCCTCACTCATTTCCATTGAAACGAAAACAACATTGAGACCTTGTTGGACGGCATGAGTAGCGAGATATTGCATTGCCCAACTTTTTCCAGCCTTAGCACCTGCAAGAATTGCTACGAAATCATTTCTATGTAATTTACCTGTAACCCTGTTGAAGTTCTCAGGCAACGTCATTAATTCTTCATCAACTTTGCCTAATGCTTCCTGAATCTTTTTTACAGATTTTTTATCAAACAAAGAAATTTCATTTGTTTCTGTAGGTGCAATCTTTTTATACTTTGACTGAATCTTTCTTGCTTTTTCAATATCGTTTACTGCAAGACACGCATTGAGTTCTTCCGTATACTTCTCAAGTGCTTTTTTATCAAGAAAGTCTTTTGAACGGTCAAACAGATAATCCTCATTGTTAATGTTCAAATTTGAATCGGCAAGATTCTGTAAGAATGAAGCGATAAGGTTTTTAGTTGCTTCATCTTGAATCTCATCATGATGAGTAATGTAAAGTGAAGTGATGTCATCTTTAGGTGACTTGTTAAATTTTTTGTAATAATCAATTACCCATTGAGTAACAATACGCGAATATTCCACATCAAAGTAATCAAGATTGATGTAAGGAATAAGTGTCTTACAGACTTTATCGCTCATAATCAATGAGACGACAAAGTTCTTTTCATTCAGTGAATCAATTTTTTCTCTTTGCATACTTAGAACCTAAACCCAATTTTAGATTTTTTTGTTATAGTGTCTTTCAACCGTTCACCTCAATGTACTCAATCATTTTTTCACAGGCAGCAATAGCAGATTCTTTTGAACCAGAACGCATAGAATCCCAGACTGCCATCCATTCAGGACAACATGAGACTTCTTTGTGGGTTTTACTGTAAAGAGGACATAAATTACATCCACAGTAAGATGATTCAGTATTCAACATTGAAGATTTCTGACAATAAGGACACGCATTAGAGAAAATGTTTGGATAGTCATTATTCCTTTCTAAAAGTTTAAATATCGGTTTACCGAATCGCTGGACAGAATAATCATCCCAATCCATATTCTGCACCTTGTAGAGATTTAATTCCCAATGTTCAATAGCAGACTGTTTCACATCAGCAAACAATTCTTTATACGCATTCTTTCCCATAGTTTATTTCACCTCGGAATTAAATTGTTAGAAACCTACGGTTTCTTTATGCTTATAATGTAACACATATTAAAAACTTTGTAAAGTAGTTTTTTCTAAAAAAAATCTAAAATTATATCATTATGTGGACTTACCCCGAACTACGAAAAAGAATTCAATATGTTAGCTTTATAGGCAAATCTCAATTCATTCCAATTCTAATTAAGGAATTTTCAAATCAAATTGTGAAATTCTCAAAATCCAAAGAACTTGCAAAAAGAAGTTGCTACGAAACTGTTCATAAATGTCCTCAGACCTATGAGGATTGGTTTATAGGCGTTGATTTTTAAAAGTGATATGTTTATACCAACTACAAAGAAAAACCCTCTCAAAACCCCGATACAAGGCTCTGAGAGGGTGTTTTCAGTCATAATTCAATCGTTAGTTGACGATGATTCTGACTACAGTGTTGAATACACCTTTTGTGTCATTGATTCCATAATTAGAAAGAAGTTCCTGAACATCTTTTCCAACTACTTTAGAAACGACATTTGCCTTGTTATTCATTTTCTCTGCCACAGGAACAAAGTTCTTACAAGCATTTACAATCTCACCAACTGCATTGTTTGTAGACTTAAATTCCAATCCGTCAGAAAGTTCAGAAAGAAGATAGCCTTCCTTATTTACAGCATTTTTAATTGCTCCAACATCCGGAACGCATCGGAATTTGGCAACAGATTTACCCGGAACATTCAAAGAACAAAGAATTGACTTGTTTGAATCAAGACGGAATGAAACTGTCTCTGAGTTACGGAGATAGCTTGCAAACACATTCTTGTAATTCAAAGGTTCATCGATATTCGCAGCCTTGAAAATTGAAGGGGTTTCATAAGCCATAGCCTGCTCAAGAGCTGACACACAAAGACCGTCAGGATATTTTGAATCAAGATATTCTTTAAGTGCTTTCTGTGCAGCTGATGACTTGAGTGCAACTTTAGCACGCATAGCCAAAGGATTTGAAACTCGTACTGCTGATGAGTTAATATTTTTCTTTGAAACGCCTGTTGAAGAGAACGCTTGTTTCTCATCTTCCTCAAATGAAATCTGAGAAATTTTGTCAGCAGATGAACAGAGGAAATTACCAACGATAGTATTTCCAACATCATTGATACATTCAGCTTTAGGCGATACTGCCCAGTCATCAACATCAAGTGAGCACTTCAAAAGCTGAAGTTCAATCTCAGGTTCTTTTGCAGATTTGATTTCTTCAGGACGGTTATAAGCCTTGAATCCTGAAAGAAGAATCATACAATCATCAGCATTTACATCAACCATTTCATTGTAGAATGAAAGAACTGCTTTTGGTGTAGAACCCTCGACTGTAAATCGTCTTCCAACTGAATCTTCAAAAACAACTGAATTCTTGATTACCTTTGTAGGTACAAAGAATACGTTGTTGTACTGAACATCGCGTGTGCCTGCTTTAGACTGAGTACCAAAAAGTGACTGAACGATGTAACGGTGAAGAACATCGTCAAGTCGTCCTGAAGATACCTCAATTACATCATTGCGGAATTTATTGAAAATGACTGCTCCGCCTTTATTGTTGAGACGGACTGAAACGATGTTACCCTTGTACTGAATGTCATATCCGTTTTCAAGAGTGAGGGCATCGTCTACAAGACCGTGAGCAATCATTGAAGTGATGAATCTGTCTGTCTTAATCATTTTAATTCTCCTTGATTCCTTAATTTAAGAAATAGAGGAAATTTCTCTTAATTTCCTCTATTTTCCCTAAATTAGAACATATTCTTGTACATTGCTTCAAGAGCAGCCGTGTTACGGTTTGCACCCTGTTTAATAACGATTCGTTCTTCGTTCATAGCAGTCTGAGAACTCTGGAAAAGTCTCTGTCGTTCCTCAGCATCATGCATTTTGCGAAGTTCATCAACCTGTTTAGAAGATTGAATCTTTGCCCTTCGTGCTTCAATCTGTGATTTAAGTGCTTCACGTTTTGCCTTGCGTGCCTCAACTCGTGAACGGATTTCCTGAATTGAAGGACGATTCTTGCGTGACTGCTGAATTGGTTTTTTTGCATTTTCCTTAGATTTGAGCATTTTTACTGCCCGTTCTGAAAGAATTGATTGTCGTGATGTATTAGTTTTACGAGCAGACTGAATACGCTGACCGTTCATAAATCGCTCTACGTTGTTGAAAATCTTGCAATCCTCACCACGGGCAATCTGAACTTTACCTGCTTTGCTCATTACTGTTGTGTAAGCACCTTTTCCTGAATCAACGTACTTAGCAGCACAAGCGAGAAGTCCGTTTGCAGTATCTTTGAAAGCAAATGCAATTTTGCCTGATTTTACAACTTTTCCGTCAAGTGCTTTAACGAGATTTGCAGAAGCACCAAGAACACGATAAGCATTGAATCCACGGCGTTTACCTGAATAAACTTTCTTCATTGCAATCTTACGGGTGCTGTTTGTAAGTGGAACATCAATAGTGAGAACATCACCTTCAGGAATGGAAATATCGCCCTCATGCTCATTCTGCTTGTCAGGGTCTTCTGTTGGATTTCCTGATGCAGAATCAATTTCCTCAGGTGATTTTGCATTAGTTGGCTCACCTTCTTCAGAATAACCTGAGTTGTTCTGAACTTCTGTCTCAGGTTTCATTTCATTTTCAGCAGCAGAACCTTCAGCAAAATCTTCTGATGATTTCAAAAGTTTTGACATAAGCTGCTTGTTTGAACGGATTTTCTTTACGAGAGCACATTCAATCTTTTTCTTCAATTTATCGTTTTCCTCTTCTTTCTTTGCAAGAGCTGAAACAATGACCCAGTGAGCGGCTGTCATTTTAGCGTTGCCAATCATTTTCTTAACTTTCTTAAAAGCAGCTGACCATGCTTTCTTGTTGGCTGATGATGTAAGTGTTACAAAACCTTTCTTGAAATTTGTAGCTTTTGAATTACCGATTACAAGAAGGTCGTCCTCAGTTTCCTCTGTAGGTGTACCTGTCTCTTCAACATCAACCGGTGGAAGTGTACATGTATCATACATTGTACATTCAAGACCATCAACATCAGAAGCATAGACCTCATCAGGTTTTGTCTCAACTTCAACACCGCCGTCTTCTGAAACCATTACACGAACTGCTGAGTTTGTAAGTTCTTCAGGGAGAACTTCCTCCTCTTCAAGTTCAACTTCTGTGTCCTCATGTGTTTCATCAATAAGGTCACGTACTTCATCAAGAAGTGTGTCAGGGTCAAGTTCTTTGTTCTCAGCATCAGCCTTCTCAATTACAGCATCTGCCAAAGCGTCAATGGCAGCAACGGCATCAAGAACATCTTCTGCCGTGATGTCTGTATCTTTGAATTCATCTGCATTGACAACTTCATCAACCATCTGCTCATCAATCTGAAGCTGGTCTTCAAGTTCAGATTTAATAACTTTGATTCTTTTCATTGAATTTCTCCTTTTCCTGATTTACAACAGGAAGTACTTACATTATAAATATATAAAACCCACTTCATTGAAGCGGGCTAAAATTATGTTTCAATAACCGTAAGTTTCGATAAATCCCTGAGGGTCTGAATCAATTTCATTTGAAACATAATCCTCAATCTGGTCTTTTATTTCTTTCATGTCGTACTCACTCATATCTGACAATCCATACTTGTTGTCCATATCATCAGTAAATTTAACATCATCGATTTCAATCGATTTAATCGTGTAGTCATAGTCATGAGAACCATCTGCATTTTCACCATAATTAAAATCAATGTCCACGTCAACACTTGCATAGACATTTCCACCATAATTTTCAAGCTGAACATCGTCATGCTTAATATCACATGTCAGTCTCATTTTATTTCTCCTTAAAAATCTAATTCAAAGTGCAAATCTTCATTTGCACACGGTTTGAGAAAATAACTTCTTTGTAAAACTTGAGCTAAACCCTCATCGATAATTTTTATGACTTCAAACGTAAGTGTTCCCCAGACACTTGTAGCCTGTGTTGTAGCAGTTCTAATATAATCACCTTCTCTTACAGGTGATTCAGAATTAAGAAATGCCTGGCAAAGTTCCTCGCCTTCATCAGGAAACCAATTTTTCTTATAAAAAACAGATTTAGGAATTGTGAAATTTATCCAAATTCGTGATTCCATTTTTTTATAAGAGTTTCCAAGAACCTTGTCAGAATCCATCTTCTCAATTTCTGAAGGGTTGGTGTTTTCATACCCTAAAGCAATTCTTCGTTCAGGACTGTATATCGTGCAAGGCTGCCCCCACAAACTTACACATTTATCCATATAAGAAATATAAGTTTCATAATTCAAAAAATTTTCAACACTCATTTATTTACCTCAATTTAATTGCTTGAATCTTTTTTAACCAATGTCCTTCCTCTTGAATACCCTTCAGGACAATCCTTTGATAAAATATTTATTTTTCCATTAGTGTACCATTTTTTATTTCTTAATGTGTTGGCTATTCGTTCTCGTTGTTCTTTACTGATAACTTTACCTTTATTAGATTCTGATATTTTTCTTCGATGTTCAGCTGTAAATTTTCTACCTTTGCGTTTTTCTGACATTTTCTTTCTTGTCTCTTCAGAACATATGAAATCACCGAGCCTACCTGGAACAAATCCTTCAGGACATTCTTTAGCACGGATGTTTTTAATTCCGTTATTATACCATTTCATACCTTTAGACCAGTTATTTTTCTTAATTTTACCTTCAGAATAACCTCGTTTTAAAGATTCTGATATTTTGACTTTCCGTTCTTCAGATGTTTCATGACCCATTAAAGCATTGCTTAATTTTTTAGAATGTTCTTCTACATGATAGTATATCATACCTTTACGAAATCCTTTAGGACATTCATAATCTTGAACATTCATATATCCGTTTGTGTAATAGTGCTTGTTTTTATGAGCATTTGCAATTTTTTCTTTAGATTCATCTGTATGTTTGAAACCTTTTAATTTGGCACTAATCATATCTATACAGAATTTAGGTCTAATACAGCCATGCATAAACATGTGTTCAGAACGAATAAGAAAAATCAATTCTTTAGCCGGTCTGTTATAATACATATCCAATGCTTTTAATTCTTCAACTGTTAAGGGTTCTAATCGAAGTTCCCCATCTGAATTTTGAAGTTCCATACGATGATGACAATCCCAAATTTGAGTTTTATCATTTAGAGCTTCATTATAATTTTCAATTAAAGATATATCTTCACAACAATATCGATTTAAATGCATCTTAGGCAACATGTTTAAACTCCTAATTGTTTAATTATAGATTTTTGAAGTTCTATAAATTTTTCATATTGGAGAAAGTTTTGAACACTCATATATAAATATTTAATTTTTGTGACAAATCGAATAAAGCAAATTTCCATTATCCAATGTCTCAACATTCCCTACACAATTTTCATAATTATGAATGACTTTCTGACTAATTGATTCTCAATAAACATAAAATCTCCTTACGGAATTTTATAATCAATATAACACAAATTAAAAACTTTGTAAATAAAAATCAAAAAAAAAATCCACTCTTTTTTTCAAGAGTGGATTTCAATTGATTCTTAGAATAATTTTCCGTTTCGTTTCCAGATACTTGAAACGTAATTATCAAAAGAACCGTTCATGTAATTATACAGATAAGTGCATACATCAGCCTTAGATGCAAGATAATGATGTCCTTCACTGTCAATATAAAGATTCTTAATGCAACCGGGTGAAGTTAAATCCAAATCACCTGCCGTTATTTCAATATCTTTATTACAATAAATCGGAAAGTTAAATCCAATACCTTCTCCTGATTCCGACTGAATTTTATATTTGGAAAGTATTGAATCACGGTCTTCATCAGTATATTCAACAAGTCCTGTTAAATCCAAAGGTGTGTCTCGTTTTACGGCAAACGATGAAGTAAGCTGTTTCAAAGTCAGAGGATTAACCTGTTCTTTAATACCCACCTGCTCATATTTACCTTTAGTGAATGCTGAGACAAGTTCTTTTGCAGTTTCTTCTTTGAACAAACCGCTCAAAGCCATTACATGAGCATCTTCTGACAAAATCTCCTTCTTAAATGAATTGAATCCACCCTTACGGAATGATGTTCCAATCATTACCTGACCATCTTCAGGAAGTCCAATGTCCTTTTTCTTTGCAAACAGTTTTTCACAATCAATTCCAAAGTTGGCAAGTGCGTCTCCAAGCAATGTCTTTGACAAATACTCCCTGTCAAATTCAGCATCCATGTTACGGAGGGTTTCAGAAATTAACTTCAAGTTTTCAGAAGCTAGTTTCAATGTCTCACCCTTATCAGCATCTTCAAGAATTGTATTTGATACTGTATTGTAGCTCCAGTCACTCAATGAGACATTGTAACCTAAAGAACGAAGATGGATATAATCCATGTTTTTAAGTGCATTGAATGTTGAATATGAGATTGTCTTACAGACTTTTGCAAATCTCTTATCCCATGTGACGGCTGCTGAATCTCCGAGTGAACTTGGAGTATCGGAAGAGAATCCAATCATTGAAGGTTGAATCTGTAATGCAGCAAAAAGTTTGTTATACTGAGTGTCAAGGTCTTTAAGAGCCTTTACGTCAATTTCTCCACCGACATTCTGAATTGATACACCCTGATTCTGCGTCTGAGGAATTATTACTTCAAATTCCTGTCCGTTACCTCGTGAGGACATTCCGTTTGAATCATAATTGACTCTTCGAACTTTCTTGAAAAGATTCCTGTAGTAATTCAAGACTTGAATTGCTGACTTACTGTAAACCTGACCACCGACATTTACAGAAATGATTCTGTAGTAGTTGGACTGGTCCATTCGATTAAGAAGCAATCCATCTTCAATGATGTTTACATTCCGCCACGGTTTTGAAGCTGCTGAAAGATATGAATTTGCATAGGTAAATTCATTCTTGAACAATTCAGCATCATCAGATGAATTCATTGAACCGATAGTACAATACTTATTCTGAGTATTTCCACCAAGATTCTTATAGAATGAAAGCTGAGAATAAGTATACTCGTAAGACGGAACAAAGTCACCCTCCTCATTGATAAATCCAATACATCTTCCTGAAATTATTATCGGTGTTATGGCAGTAAAATCAGGAATAGGAATTACCCTTTCCATTACACCTTCTTTATTGAAACAATGTTTCCAGGGTAATTGACCCCAAAGAAGATTATTATACCCTGTCTTTAACACGACATCGTCAGCATTAATGTCTTCATGGAACTTATCCAACTCATTCTTAATGACTTCATACGGTGTATTGAGGGTAAACAATTTGTTTTCATTATTTGGCTGAAATGCAGTCTGCATGACACAATTTACAGCCGGTTGACAAATTGAATCTTCAATCATTGACGGAACATCTTTCAAAGCGTTTAATACAGAACGTGATGAAATTGAAGCGTCAAGATTGTAATTAGCATAATTATTGTACTGCTCAACCTTCTCCATAAGGTCTTCATTTTCTTCAGGTACGAGAAAATGCTTAACCCTCTGAGGTATAGTAAGTTTCTTATCCATCATTCAATTACTCCTCATCCCAGACTGCACCTTCAGTCGGGTCTTCTATATACCATTCATCATCTGTCTCAATGACATTTGAATCCTCACTTTCTTTTTCGTCAATAATTTCCTCTTCTTCTGACATTCCGTTTTCCTCCTGTATATCATTCTCAAAGAATACATCACCTTCATCATTCTTATGTCCGATTGTAAGTGTCGTACCATTTGCATTTACGGCATAAATCGATTGACCATCTTTAAGTCTGTCATAATATGCGGCAAACATTTTTGCAACAATTTCTTTATTGCGGAAAATCCATTGAATTACGGCATCTTCATGCTTACAAATTGTTCCTTTAAGCTGAGGATTACGAATTTTAGGATAACGTGTTTCTTTTGGAACCCCATACAATGTTTTTAATTCTGTATCGATAAAATTGTAGCCCCAGTATGTTGCCGCAGGACAATTGCATCGAATATGAATATCACCGTAGTTTATAGCATAATCGATAGCATCTTCGAAAGGAATCTCCTTATCTTTTCCAATTGTATAAAAATCTTCAAAGAGAACGAAAATTTTATATTTAGTAGTATTCGTTCCAATTCTACCATCCTTCATTTTTACTTTCTGACCAAACTTTGAAGATTTTATTTCCAAAACACAAGTGTTGGCATAGCAATATAATAATAGCGGCGACTGTAATTCTTTTGTATATTCATCATGATGAATGAAATTTCCATCACGATTATCATACAACTCTCTAAGCGTAAAAGAAAATATAGGTTTTTTGACATTTACATAGTTCATAATTAATTATTTAATTTTTTCTTTGTTTTGCTAAGATTAGCAATCGACAATTTTTTCTTGGTTTCTTCTTTCATAGGTAATTTACCTTTATGAAATCCTTCAGGACATTCTTTACTCAAAATTTCAATGACACCGTTGTTCCACCATTTCATACCTTTGCTTCCGACATTGTTAAAACTAAGTCTACCTTTTACACAACCTTCAAATGGACATTCTTTACTACGATAATTTTTCTTGCCATCATTCCACCATGAAGAATTTACAATGTAATCTTTATGCTTTCCTTTATTACTTTCTGAGATTTTTCTTTTCCAGTCATCAGATAATAATCTACCTTTTAACAATTTTGAAATTTTCTCACCGAATTCATCAGGCATCTTTTTACCCAAACGAGATTGTCTGATTTTTTCACGAGTTTCTTGTTTACAAACCCTTCCAGTGCTAGCTTCAATCATTCTTTTTCTAAATTCTGGACTTTTTCTTGACTGCTGAAATTTTTCCGAATTTCTTACCGATTCACCAATTCTTTTTCTAGCTTCAGGATTTTCAAACCTTTTCAATTGAGCAATAGACGCTCTCTTTTTAGATTCTTCTGAAAATTTATTACCTTTATTCGGAGAAGGTCTACCTTTCAAACATTTGGATATTTTGTTTTTATGTTCTTTCGACAACACTCTACCTTTATTCTTATCACTTATTTTCTTTCTTATTTCAAGTTGCCGACACTCAGGTAAATATGTCCAATTTCCATTGCCACCTGCTCCACCCGGAGAAATATTATAACCGTATCTGCAATCAATAGCACGGTAAATTTGAATTAAAAATACCTCCCAATAATCCAAATCATAAGTTTCTTTGATTATTTCAAATGTAAAATTTTCAATTCCGTATTTTTCAATAGCGTTGTGTAAATGTACATTTGTAATTGTATTGATATGAGATTTCCATCTTCGGATAATATTCTCCGACTGACCGATGTAAACTTTATGATTAATCAAGTTTTCAATTTTATAGATGCCGCTAACAGGAACATTCAACATCTGGGAGATTTCATTTGACGAAAACGGACGATTAAAATTTCTAATATTTATATTAGACACTGTGATACTCCTAATATCGTTGTGTTTAGAAACACTATGGAACTGGTAATTCTGTAGTGTTTCGTTTTCTTAGAAAAATATATAAAATTCTAGGAAAATTGTAAAGTGAGGATTTCTCATACAGAGAAATAAAAAATCCACAGAATTCACATCTGTGGATTGAAAAAAAAACACATGTTATTCTAGATGATTATGATTCAACCAAACCTCTGTCTTGGAATGTCGCAAAAAAGTTCAGACGCTACACCCGCCTCATCTTCAAGCGATTTTTCTGACTTCCCAGGAGCCATCATGTTTCCAATACTCACTGTTTATCCATTGTGTGTATTCAAAACCTGAAACTCGCCAATTGTCACAAATCCACGCTGGGAGATACTGTTTACCTTCAATGTCAATAATCTGTGACTTAGGAATCCAGCCGTAGATGTTGATTTGTGGATTTCCATCTTTGTATGTGAATCCTGTGTAGTCTCCGCAGCACAATGCTTTTTCACTCTCTTTCTTCCGAAGAATTGGAAGACATTTCAAGGGAATCAAGTATTCGGGTTCACCAAACTTTCCGATTCTCTCATAAGCAATTTTCTTTTCCATAGTGAGTACCTCACAAAAATAATTTATTGAACATCTACGATGTTCTTATAATCAATATAACATAGAATGAAAACTTTGTAAAGTAAAAAATTTAATTTTTCTTTAATTCACAACTTTTGTTAAAATTCTTCCATTTCATAATATGGTTTGTCATTTTCATAAATATACAATTTGTATCTTGAATCTTTGAAATATTTCATACATTCAAAAACATCATCGTATTTTGAAATTGTACAAACCTCTTTTGGATAACCAATGTCTTCCATAACAAGAATCTCACCATCGTTGTCCAAAATATTAAGAAGTTTAATCAATTTTTCAAAAGTCATACAAACAACTCCCCACCGTTTTCAGAATTATAAATAACCTACGGTTATTCATTAATTAAATATATCACAGAGTTAAAACTTTGTAAAGGGATATTTTAATTATTTCTCAATAAAAATCATCAACCCAAAAACCGAAAATGTCTTTTGTTTTAGCAAGTTTCTTGATTTTAAGTTCAAGTTCTTCTTTAGTTATTTTCCCCACACTCCTTAATTTCGTAGTTCCAAGTTTCATAAGCACCAAATCTAAAAAATCCGCTATTGCACTTGTAACATAATTTATCCTTGTCTTGATACCCATAGAGTGAGACATGTCCACAATGCTCACATCTGACCGTTCCCTTTATTGTCACCCATTTCAACATCTATTCTCCTTATCATTTATGTACGCTCCCAAATATTTTTATTAGAATACCTTTCATTCTTTTTACGAACTTCTTCATATTCTTTCTTCAATTCAGCATCACGCTTTTTCCAAAAATCATCATCATCTACAAAGATTCCCAAAGTAGAACCAACGGGAATGATTAATCTGTTTGTGTGATTCTCTAAGACTTCTCTCACCCATTCCATAGTTTTCTCAAATCCCATTTTCTGCCAAAATTTAGAATCGTTATAAAGATAATAAACCATTCTGAATATAAGTTCTAAATCTTTATCTGTCATAAGTTGCTCCTTATATTTTTCAAGTAATTTTTTCATTATCTCCCAAAAGGTCTGAATGATTCTTCAATGGCTTTTTTATCAGCTTCATTGAACTGTTGCTCACGCAAAAATTCCTGCATGTTCTTTTCATGTTTGAGGCTATAGTCCAACTGATGTTCGATAGCTTCATCAGACAAAGTGCGGTCTCCATATTTGTGGTTATTCATCAAGAATTCCATTGTTTTCCTTCTGAACTTCAATGAATTCCGCCATCATATCATTATTGAGTTCTCTGCGAAGTGAAGGCGTATAGAAAGCAACTCTTTTGCATCGTGGCTTTTTATTCTTCAATTCGCTTCCACAGACATATTTGCTTTTGATTTTTCTTAGTTTGTACTGCGAAGCCATAAGTATTACCTACCTCTTGATTAAAATATTAGAAACCTACGGTTTCTTTATGCTTATAATGTAACATATATTAAACAGTTTGTAAAGTAGTTTTCGACAAAAAAAAGCCACTCATTAAGAGTGGCTGTATTGTTATTTATCACTCATTCCGTTCTTAATAGACTGTTTTGATTTAGGACATCTGCCGGGAACAAAACCTTCAGGACATTCAAATCTCATAACTTCAATTTCTCCATTATTATAATATTTCCGTCCACGATTACCATCACCAATGTGTTTCTTCTGTTCCTCAGTGAAATGTTTTCCTGTGTGTGCTTTAGAAAGATTTTCACTTCTTTTCTTTCTTTGTTCATCAGTCATATTCTTTTCAATATCTCTTTTCTTCTGTTTTGTTTCTTCAGAACATGTGAAGTCACCGAGCCTACCAGGAACAAATCCTTCAGGACATTCTTTAGCACGGATGTTTTTAATTCCGTTATTATACCATTTTAAGCCCTTGGAAAGTGAACCCAACGCTTTTCCTTTTTCAGAATTAATTCGTTTCTGTTCCTGTCCTTCAGGTGAATTCCAATAATCTTTGTTACTCATTATTAACCTCCTATTGAATAACTTTATTTTTTATTTTCTTTCTTAATAGCTTGTTTTGATTTAGGACATCTACCTGAAACGAAACCTTCAGGACATTCAAATCTCATAACTTCAATAATTCCGTTGTTGTAGTATTTCCGTCCTTTATTTTTACCTTTAAGTGATTCTGATTTTTTCTTTTTACTTTCTTCAGATTGTTTAAGACCTTTATGTGATTCAGAAAGTTTTTGTCTATATTTATCACTTAAAGTTAAACCTTTATTCCAGCATTTTCTACCTCTCAATGATTCTGACATCTTTCTTTTAGTTTCTTCACTTCTAGGTTTTCTTTTTCTATCGAGAAAAGCCTTACCTTCTTCAGTTTTATAAAACTCAATCATAAAATTTGATAGTTTTCTTTTCCATTCAACATTGTTAGAATTTTTTAAGGCTGTTTCTTTTATTGCTCGTTTACCTTCTTCACTCTTATAGAATTTTTTAAGCGTCTTTGAAATTTTAATTTTTTGTTCTTCGGAAACATTTCTACCTTTAAATTTTTTAGACATTAAAGATTTCCATTCATCGGTGTGTTTAAATCCTGCTGCTGTTTTACCACCTTTGGCTTTATTGTATTCTGCTTTCCCAATGGATTTATACAAAGCAATATATTCTATCTCAAGAATGTTCAAAATTTCATCAGTGTGACAAATGGCAATTATTCTTTTGGAGAAATTTTCAATACCTAATAATTTTTCATCTTTTGTAATACCGGTTCCACTACCCATATATTTATCTGTTTCCGGTGTCTTATCCAATGGACAGTGCCTTTGACCAATATAAGTTCTTCCGTCAAGATTGTTTGTGATTTCATAAATATAACAAGTTTGAATTCTATTATTACGCTTAGACATAAGTGATACTCCTCTATCATTTGCGTTATTGCTACAGACGACCGCCATCATCTGTAGCTTTTTTTTATTATGATTTAATAGTAATACATATTTGTAAAAATGTAAAGAGTTTAAAATAAAAAACCCACTCTTAAAAAAGAGTGGGTTTACAATTAAGCAATTTTATGGATTACTCTACAACAAACTTCATCAAGCTGTTATCGAAGAAACGTTTAAATCCAACTTTCGTACCAAGACCTTGTACAACAGTGAGGTCATCTTTTGCAAGTGGTGCTGTTGAATAAAGTGGAAGGAAACATCCAACGCCTGCTGAGGCATCCACGTCATCACGCTTGTAACCAAGGAGTGCGACATCCTCAGCATAGTCCTGATTCTTGAGGACTTTGAAGCGACCCAAAAGTTCACCAGCAACATAAGGACCAATTGGCTCTGCTGAATAGCTGTTAGCCTTAAATACATCCTTACTGTTATAGAAGTTGCTTCCGAGTGATTCAAGAACGTTCATAAGTTTTGTTCCGGCAACAACATAGTTTGCACCAGAACGACTGATGTTCTTACGGATTTCGTTGCTTGATTCAATCAAAGCCTGAAGAACTGAAAGGTTGTGCTCAATCTGTGAAACACCTGTTGGAAGGATTGAAGACCATGCTGTAACACCGTCTGTGCGGGCAAGCATTTCATCAAAGATGTTTCCTGAAACTTCCTTGTTGATGTAACCACCAAGAGCAGTACCAAGAACCTGGTCAATGTCATATCCACCAAGAACCTGTTTAGCTGCATAGAAGTTATCAAGGTCATATGTTGAGCGGAGACGATATGGATTTGCACGAATTACTTTTGAAACCCATTCGAAAACAACCTGTGCCGGTTTACGTCCTGTTCCATCAGGAGTGAGTGCCCAGTCGTATCGATAGCGGATTCCAACATCAGCACCAGAAGCAGCGGCATCAAGTGTGATTGTAACTTCACCTGTTGAATAATTTACAGTACCAGAAGCAATGACGTTTGCTACAGGATTGATGAGACCCTGCTCATTATCAAGAGTGAATGCATCTGCTGCACCACTTACTGTAACTTCAACTGTACCCGGGATGATTGAACCCTCAGGAGCAGTGAATGTAACTGATGTACCTGAAACAACCGGACCGTCAGCAGCGTCTGTTGAAAGACGATTTACTTTGTTTGTTGAGTAAGTGTTGCTCTTTGCCCAGTTTGTTGAACCCAAGAGAGCTGTTCCTTTTGTGACGTTGTTGCGGTCATCATTAGCAGTAATCTGTGGATAGAAAATTGGTGATTCCTCAGTTGGCATTGGCTGGATTGCACAAACCTCAGTATAAGCAAAGTTAGGAATAACAATGCTCATAAGGTTGTAAAGCATAGCGATTGGATTGTCAACCTTAGAAATGTCTGATGTTGCAGACATGATTGCCTCGCGTGTTACACCACGATTCATCAAGAGCTGATTTACCTGTGTCAAAGAATTCTTGAGAATTGCTTCTTTTGCAGGTGACATTTTCTGACCCCATTTCTTTGCATAAGCATCGCGGCTCTGTGCAATAAGGTTGCTGTGCATTGGGTCTGCTTTTGAGTTGATACTCTGGAAAGTGGCATTAAGTTTTGCCTGTGCCTCTTCTCTTGTCATACTTATTATCTCCTTATACCCTTAAAAGGTGGTTTTATTTTTTACCACCCTTTAAGGCTCAAACCTTTTCTCAGGTGGTTTTGTTTGTGTTAAAATATATAACTAATCATTAGAAAACAATTCATAAACCTCATCCGAATGTTCACGTAAATATTTTCCAAATTCATTCTCATCATCGGTATCCACACCGGCATCTCGTGCCCATGCAACCATCGTGTCTTCAACATCATAATAATTTTTGATGATGCCGTTATATTCAAGTTCAGGGTCAGAATATTCACCGTGCCAAATCTTATAAATACCCGGAATCCCATACCAACATTTATTACTTGATGATTTTACAGGCTTTTTTTTATTTTTAAATTTATCATGATGAGCAGATTCAATTTCGTTGCCATTCTTGTAATCATCCCATTCACAGAAATCATTCATGCGGAAAATGTATGCCAGACAAGCGGCAAGTTCATCAGTACCTAAAGATTGAACAATCTGTTCATCAAGATTTTCCTTACCGAAATACTCAGATGCAAAATTATAGGCTTCATTTGCATCCCAATCTTCAACGACCCATCCGCCATCTTCAGCAGACTTGATGAATCTTCCAGATTTTACAGGCTTTTTATTTTTATCTTTCTTAGATTTACCATGACAACCCGATTCAATCTCAGAAGACATTCCAAGAAGTTCATAAACATAATCCGGTTCAAACCACAAGAGGTCGTTTAATTCTGTCTTAGTGAGACCTTCCGGGTACAATTCGTCAAGAATCATATCCATTTCCTCATCTTTATCTTCATCAATGATACGATTAAATGTATCTACTGCACCAGACCAAGGTTTAAAATCACGAAAATAAATATCTTCCGTGACCTTAACTGATTTGATAGGTTTCTTTTTCATATTTAATTCTCCTGAATTCAAATGATTTATAAAAATATATAATTTAAAATAAAAAGTGATAATCAATTAAGATTATCACTTTAAAATACAATGAAACAGAAAAGCTAACAACCTTTAAGTTGCCAATAGTTCACCGATTTAACATTTGTTCAATTGAATGAAAAAAATTTTGTTACCGAATCAACATTTCTTTCATGACCTGATTTAATCATAATGTTTCCGGCATTATGAGTAGATGAATTTTTCAAAACTGAATTTGAATCATGATGTCCAAAAACTCGTGATGATTTTAAGTAACCGTTCCAGTCAATATCACGAGAGATGTCATAAACTATATCGTGTAGATAATCCCAGCAACGATAGTCATAAAAATAATCCTTTCCAAGAACATTTTTAATATAATCACCTAAATCACCATAATCAAAATCCATTGGTAAATCCTGAAGCTGCATTTGATATTATGAGATGTCTTCATTCATCTGATTAAGTTTCCGTGTATTCGGGTCAGATTCATCATTCACATCAAACCATTCTGTATCTTCATTTAAGAATTTTACAAGTTCAGCAGCTTTAAGAATCGCTTTATCAAATACTTCCTGTGTTTTAGATTTCATGTTATTCTCCTTAGATGAACCAATAAGTTCAGAATTTTCATTTAATTTATGACTGTACTTTTCAATTTCATATTTACTTTCCTCAAAATCATCTCTAGCATTTGGGTGTTCTACTGAAATTTCATTCAAGGTATTTTCAACGAGTTCCATATCATTTTTCAAATCGCCTGTAAGGTAAACATCTTTAAAATTAATACTAATAAACGATTTCCATGCAAAATCCATATCAAGTCTCCATGGAGATGTATCGTATTTCCATAAAGAAACATTTGCACAAAGTCCTCTATTTAAATCAGCTAACTCCAATGATGTTCCATCATCATAATAAATTTTAATAGAATCAAAATGAGGGCTTGTTTTAGAACGATAATAATAGTCTAATCCTGATTTAAATTTGCTACTGTAACTTTTTATGAATTCTCGCATGTAGTTTGATGCATTTTCAACAGATGAAGAGAAAATTTTATTTGTTGATTTACCATTTCTTTTATAACCGGAAATAACACACCTACCATTCATAACTTCAAATCCATCATCAAATCGCTTTTTATATGTTCTCCAAGCATCATTGAGGCCTTCTATTGAATCGGTATCTTTTAAATCCCATTCTTCATTATAGCAAAATTCCTGAGCAGAATTGTAATCGGCCTGGGTATGCCCGGGAAACATCTTAATTAACTTATCTAAGTAATAATTTTTATATTCATTCTGTGTTCTCATATTTAAATATATAATAAAAAAGGACAGTGATTCAACACTATCCTTTTCAAATCAAATAAAATCCAAACTGCTATTTATAAGATTTTGTCTTTCTTCAACAGTCATTTCATTCCACCTTTTCTTTCCTTGAATTCCCATCTGAAGAAAGATTGCCATTAAAACCTGCTTTACAATGCTGTTTCCAAATTCTTTATATTGCTGAGTTTTTGACACCACTGATTTCATTTTATGTGTATCAGAATCTTTAAATCCCATAAGTCTTCCGCATTCAGTTTCAGTCAATTTTCTAATCGCATATTTTGCCATTCCGTCTTCTCCTTTTATTTCTACAACCGGCAATATTGCCGTTTTTAATCCTTCGTTTCTTGTCGTTATTGTGGGCGATATTCCATTTTTAATGACTATTTCATTAAATGGTTGAATTATATCACCTGATTTACATTCATTGTTATTGAATGTTTTAAAAGCCTGTTCATAAAATCTAAACATAAACAATCCTAATCCGATGTTTCTCTAATTAATAATAGATTATCTTTCTGAACTGTAGTCAGGCATCCACATAATCCTGATTTTTTAAGTTCAAAACGCTGTTCCAGATGAATTCCTTTGGTTCTATCTGTTGGCTTCAAAGGATTTCTTCCTACCATTCGGCAGGGGTAAATTTCTTTTTTTCAACTAATATATTTCCTATAGCATAACCGTGAGTACAGGCACATATCGTGAAGCATAACCCGTTAGGATTTATCACGGTTCCTGCCTGACTTCCATCATTACTTATCTGTCCAATTTTATTTATTTTCATAATTCAACTATCCTTATATCTAAACAACATAATGTAGTTAAAGTAGGGCAAATAATTGCTTCTTCGGGTGTCCATGAACGGATTTCACACATTCTTGCTTTAATCGTATGTTTTTCATAACCCTTACGAATTTGTTTTCCAAATTCATTTCTTTCCCTTTTTAAAAGTTTCACTTGTTTCAATTATTAAAACACCATATCCACCTCCATCGGCTAGAAGTGTCGGTGATAAAAAAAATCTTTATCATAAATAATATATCCTGTTTGATAAGTTTTTCCTCTCTTACGATTATTAAACCCACCTAAGATTATCACATCTGACATAATTTATTATCCTTAATCTTCACCAAATACCAAGGCAGCAAAACCGTACTAATAGTGACACTAACTGAATCAGAACTATAAACCCTATCCTGATTATAATACTGAGTTCCACCATTGCTGGCCTTTTCTCCAAGTCCACCAAGTAATACTGGTTCAATATCATTCATCACATTTCTCCAATATTTTAAGAGTATGTCCATCATCGCAAGAAGTAGGGATGATAGAACCGCGACCATATTTTGAATAAATACAATTCGTACTTTCAAAAAATGCGGTCAATCGTATTATCACATCTGACATAATTTATTATCCTTAATAAGTCCTACTATTATCAGTGGCTCCCTATTTCCACCTTGAGCAGTCGTTATAGTTGGAGATAAAGAGTTCTTATCCCATACGTTACCGGCAAATCCTGTACCACGATTTTCACCATAAAGATTTCCAAGGCATTTAACAGTAATATCATTCATATTCTACCACAACGCAATTACTGTTATCACCTTCAATACCTTTCCAATATCTGGCAAGAACAGTGTTTGCAATCTCCTTATTTATATCATCAACATATAGTTCATCAACGCTCAGAAATTTTCCATTTATGCTTCTTCTGACTGTTGCCGGGTAATTACTGCATTTGAACAGTATGTCCCCATTCCCTTCCAGTCTCTCGCTAGAAGCGTCATTGCTACATCTGTTTCCTTCAGAAATTTTGTACCTACTTCCGATAGAAAACAGGTCATTATATTCTCTTTCTCTCTCTCTCTCTCTCTCTCTGCTTTCCACTTTAGTTTTCATATATTTTCAATCACTCCAATCATAGGAATTAAGCCGCCCCCAAATCCTTTATAATCTCTTGCCATAATTGTCATGGCAATATCTACATCGAAATTCATGATTCTTTTGAGATTTGCGTGACAACACCATTTCCGATTCTTGGTATTTTTGATATACCTCGGTCTTCCCTTGACATTATGCAATTTACAATCGAGATGATTGTTGGATTGCATATTGACAAATCGACCGTCAGAACAATCTTCTCTCTCTCTCTGCTTTCCACTTTAGTTTTCATATTTCACAAGAATATCAGCAACCCCCCTTGGTTGCCGTAATAGTTTTACAGATTCCATATATTGAAAACACCGAACCGTCATATCCATCATGCCGACCATAATAGTTTCCAAGAAAAATCGAATTTTGATAATCGAAAATTTGATTAAATTCCCGTTTATTATCTGACATTTCTTTGACACTCATTATTCAAGTTTTCCTTCTTTTACAAGCTGCTCAATAAGTTTATCAGCCTTATCATTTTTAATGAAATACGATTCATCGACATTTTCTTCAAGAAAATCCTTCATCACATACTGTAATGGAATTTTCTTAGGGAACTGAAATTCCACGAATTTTTTGGAAAGGATTGAAACACAAAAGCATCTCAGCCTGTTCTGAGGAATTCCGAAATCTTTGGCATTAAGGTCTTCATAATAAGAGAAGTAACCCAATGATTTAAGGAAATCAAGCCATTTTTTAAATTCGGGCATATTCTGTTCCGAATGTACCTGATTTACATTTTCCATTACAAGAATATCAGGAAGACCATATTCAGGATTTTTATCAGCAAGGTCTTTGCATTCCTGAAGAATGCGTTTGACTTCCCATAAAAGTGCTGAACGGGTTCCAGACCCTTCTTTCATTCCTTCCATCCTACCGGCAACTGAAAGGTCCACGCAAGGATATGAATATGTAAGTACATAATCATATTTGTCTTTTTCGATAATGTTCAAATCAGTACCATGAAAATTACAAATATCAATTGTCGGGAAGTTAGTACCGTGAATGGCATTATATGATGTCATAGCATATTTATCAAATTCTACACATTTATAGATTTCAAAATCAACCCCGATGTCACGCATCGCCATTTCCTGACTTCCAATACCTGAGAAAAAAGTACATAGCCGTATCTTCTTATCAAGTTTCGGTTGCGGCAAATCAAATAAAAAATTCATTTTATAACTCCTATAGATAATATTAGAAAAGTCTTGAAGACCTGTTTTCCGCATAATTGCAGATTAAAACCTCGTCAGTTTTAGAATTTGCGAATTCATAACTATGTCCGGCATATTTGGCATCAAGATGATATACAATCCATTTATTTTTCTCACACCATCTTATCAAATGTTCATTCACTTTACCTTTATTTTCAAATACATTTGAAACTGCCCATTTAATGCCTATGGAATTCAATTTCTCGCAATATTTGAAAAAATTCAAATCAGATTTTTCATTCCAGCCATTGATTTCCCCTTTATTATTATAAACTGCACAAGTATTGCTATAAGGTATATCAAAATAACAGAATGAATTATCCTCAAAATCTGTAAATTCGTCATAAGATTTACAAAATATATGTACATTATCATTATGCAAGAAATCGCTGAAATTTTTTATCAAATATTTTGATTCTTCTTTAAAATATCCGTTACCGACAGGCATATTATAATTACCATTGTTAAACCGAAACTGATTGCAGAAAGAATAAAAAGTTAGAAAATAAAATCCTAAAGTAGAAGGATTATTATTCATATCTTCACGGCATTTATAATAAGGCTCACGGTTATGTTCTGCGATTTTTGGTTTATCGGTCAAATCTCTGGAAAAACCATATTTAGTCGCGTTCTGTTCACAATAAGATATGATTTCATCGGAATTATATTTTTTGAACATGTCATATAAATTATACAGATGATTCGACAGGTCATTCATGACATATTTATTTGCCCTGACATTTAAAGACATTGTTCCGCTTCCTGCAAACAAATCATAAAATGTGCCGATATTTCTAGGAAACAAAGGAATAATCTGCGAAAGAAGCTTGTATTTGTTCCCCATATAATGTATTGCTGATTTTTTAAACATGATGTCTTTAATAATAGAAAAACCCTCAGAACCAAAGTCCTGAGGGCTTACAGCAATTAAAGATTCAGATTAAAATCTTGGAATATCATCTTCATCTTCATTTGAAGATTCATTTCCTTTGAAATCACCACCAATAAGACCGAGTTCACGGCCTTTCTCTTCTACTTTGTTCCAAGGGATGCCATAAATGAACATCATGGTCGGTGATGTGTAAATATTATCACCTTTGTATGTAACCTGCGGACCTTCGACATCGGCATAACCGAAGTATTTTTCATCAATAGGCACCGGACAAGGAAGCTGATATTCCACCTCACCATTTCCGAGGAAACATGAACCTGTTTCAAAATAATCACCTTCGGTATTGAGTTTATGATAACCATATGAACCGGCATCATATTCATCCACATCTTCAACATCACCCTGCTCAACACATTCAATGGCAGCATTTACCAAATCATCGGCTGATTTGAAACCGTGTGTAATGTCTTTTTCAGTATATCTCTGTTCATTGAAAAGTTCTTCGGCATTAGATTTAATATCATCTGAGTTGGCATAGAATTCAATATCCGTAGCACCGGCACTGTATCGGTACAAATCACCAAGATAATCAGCACTTGTAGCATAATCATATTCTTTCTCAAGCCATTCATTAATGAGTTCAAAAATCTCAATGATTTCCGGACAAGGTTTATCTTCAAGATATTTCTGGAATTCATATTCAACATCAAAATTGTAACCGGCATATTCGTCTACATTTTCACCGTTGGCAATCAACCAGTCATGGAAATCCTGAAGGAATTCATCCATGAGATATTCTTTGTCTTCATTATTGGTTTCAGCAAACCAGTCATAATCAAAAATAGCACCGAACTGATTGTAGACCGAATTATACCCATGGTCTCCATAACGCTGTTCAACGGCACTGTTTACTTTACGACTAACCGATTTTACAGTCTTGCGTGAATTTTCAATCTTATTGTACCATGTTTCACCATTATTGAATCTAGCAGCTACACCAAGTTTCTGCCATCCATAATCAGAACAAAGTTTATTAAGATAAGCATTCATATTATCTTCAAACTTTTTCATTTCCTCATCCGTAAATGGTCTGCCACCGTCATAATAAGAACCATATTCATCACTCTTGTAAACATCTTCTTCATCAGTACCTTCACGAATCTTAATGTAAATGCCTTTGTAATATCCGTTTTTAATCTGAATCATGAACGGCTCATGGCAAAGATACGGCTCCGAATAATCATCATACTGAGGAATATCCATCTCATCAGCCAAATCTTTAGCAGTTTCGATAGCATAATCATATTCATAGCCGTCTTCATCATCCTCAGCGATGAATGTTACCAATGGAAATGAATAGCCGAATACATCATCGTTACTTCCAAAATTTGAAGTTCCGGATTTAATCGGTCTTCGGCTTTGATTCACCATTTTGTCAGCGGAAGCAGATGAATAACCCTGTTTCAGCATTGCTTTTTTAATAAAAGCATTTTTCTCAGATTCATCAAATTCTTTACCTGAGACAATCATTCGATTGATTTCATCCCTAGTATATCCGGCTGAAACCATATCTTTAACAAATTCATCTTTAGTCATTAAAATTCTCCTATAAATTATTATTTAATATTTTTGTGAAGTGTTTTTCTTTTAGCGTTCTGAATTTCACGAAGGTCTTCATTTTTTCTTTCAAGCTTCTTATTGTTTCGATTAGTGTGACCCGGAAGTTTATCTTTTGGAATTATCAGGATGAAATTCAAGAGTTCAGCGGGTGTTTTGGTGTAGAACATTTTCACACCTCTTTTGAAATTATCCTTTGCCTTTTCAAAATCATCTTTGTGAGATTCAAAATATTTTTCATTAAAATCGACAATATTGATAAGACCGAGTTCCTGAAGTTCAATAAGCTGCTTCCGGTAAATCATACCCATTGGTGCTGAATATCCGACATGAAGTGCAAAATCATCAAGATTTCCAACATAACAATTTGATTTCATCGCTGCTTTCTGGAAAGTTGAGAAATGTTCCCATCGGTCAGCAAATTCAAAAATATCATTAACATTAAACATGAAAAAAAACAATTCCTTAACATCTACGATGTTGAGATTATATTATAACATACATTAAAATATGTCAATAAAAAAGCAGGGAGTAATCCCTGCTTTTCATAAATTAATTTGTCCGGTGACCTACCGATAACCTAAAGGTTATCAGCTTCTCACTTCAACGACCAAACTTATTGGAATTTCGGATAAACCGGAATTACGCAACAGAGGTTAAAGTCTCCATGAGCGTTAATTCGGTACAGTCCGTACCTACTGAAATTAATTATAGATTATTATT
>JAEIGA010001981.1_pt1 | contig 32685 bp, 34 predicted proteins | sample 9270691 | NCBI WGS metagenome assembly JAEIGA01 (sample SAMN17057246, study PRJNA624740) | gut metagenome | biome: biome; isolation source: fecal sample | host: Bos grunniens | place: China: Xizang | collected 2019 | reverse complement strand
ATGATATATAAAGAAGGGTTAGTCTGTTATATCGACACTCCCGGTTGTGGTGGTTGGTATGCATTATCTCCAAAGGCCAGACATAGATTTAAAGAAGAGTTTAGAGATAGAAAATTTTGGAGTGAACTTGAGTATTATATTCTAGAATCACTTAGGAAAGATTGGGGAGAAATAATGACCCTATAACTCTTATATATGAAATTAATTAATAACAAAAAAATAAAACAATGAAAAAGTATTTAACAATTGTAATTTTAATGTTTGTATGTATTCTTCCCGTAATGGCAGAGGGAGGTTTAGATGGAGCAGTACAGTCTTTGTATTCAGATGGTAAAAACTTAGTTGACACTGTTTACCAAGATACAAAAGGTGCAGTGAAAACAATCTACTCAGATCTTAAAAGTGGGACGGAGACTGTATTTCCCAGTGTAAAAGAGGCCATCGGTTCTATTGCAAAATCTATCGGTGTAGCGGCTGAACATGTTTATGGTGTTCTAGTTAAAAAGTATATAGTAATAGCAGCAAAAGAGTTGTTATTTTTCACTATATCTATATTACTTCTTATTTTCGGTTGGCTAGGATACAATAAAAGGTCGAAAGAAAAGATAACATACAATATAATACCATCTGTTATGTGTTTTTGTATTGGTATTATAATGTTTATGTGTGTTAATTTTGATGATATGCTGATGGGCTTAATTAATCCTGAGTATGGTGCCCTTAACTATATCTTAGATTACTCTAAATCATTGATAAAATGAAATCAATAGTAATAAATTCATTACTAAGTGTTGTATTATTTTTAGGAACTATAGTATTTTGGTTTTGTTCTATTTGCTCAGAAACGTTCAACCCATTTACTAAGACGGTTGAGGATACAAGGGTTATAGAAAAAAGTACTATAAAACGTTGCGATCATTGTACTGTCGGTAAAATAGTATGGGAAGGAAAAGTTGGAGAAGATTGGTTAAGGTTTGATGATAGATATAGTTTAGAAGATAATAACTCAGTGTATGATAGTTTCTACACTATAAATGAAATAGAATCTGGAAAAGTAAATCGGGTTCGAGTAGGTAGAATTGTGTTATTTATTATGTTCTTTGCATTCAGTCTTTGTTATGTCATCATCATGTCATCTTCTGATAAAGAATATTTTTATAGTTATACTAGTACAAAATTTACTAAAGATATAAAATTCTTATCTACCACCTTAATATTCTTTGGCTATGATGAGAATATTATAGAACGGACAGTAAATACTCTTCTAGAAAGAAATAAAAATCAAATATATCTCATAGGTTCTGCCAAGGATATAGATAATATGTTTTGGGAAGAGTATGAGAAACAGAAGGATATTACCTAATTATTAATTATATCTCAGCTTTGATATTATTTCAAGGCTGGGATTTTCTTTTTTCCATTCAAACCCTTGTATATGTAATATAAATACTAATATGTCAAAAATAGAAGATTTTATTTATTATTCAAGCCTATGGGGCAATGAAAAGAAATTTATTGAAATTAGAAAAACAAAATCAACCTTTAGGAAAGAGAACAGTAAATTGCTAATCCAATTAAGTAATTCTCTCCCTGGAACAGTAGAAAGGAATAATATCTTAAATGAAATAATTCTTCTCAATCGATCTCTTCTGTATAAACTTGTATATACTTATGCAATGAGAACAGATGCTGGTTTAAGTGAGAATTATCTTAAAGAGTTATGGGACTATACTTTATTTAATTTTTGTATCTGGGTAAAAGAAGAAAAGAAATTTGATTCTAGCCCAACACATTTATCCGTTGGTATAAGATATTTTGTTCTAACTACACTAAGTAGATTTAAGCGAGATAAAGAATTAGGCGGTTTAGTTTCTATGGATAGTAACAGTAAGAGATTAAGATGCAGATATTTATAACCGGCACATTATTAGAAACTGCACAAGACTTAGACCCTAGGAGATTATGGAAACAAATCCTAGAGGTTAATCAGATTATTTCGACGATTTCCGGTATTTCTGGCGCTTGGAAAAATCATCCTTGTATAATTCAATATCAACAGTATCTTACTTGGTTAGAGAATTATAGAGATACTTTAATTCATTTCAGGGAAGGTAATATTAGGGGAGCAGAGTTATCCAGTATTCAAGGAGAACTTCACAAGCCTATCTTCCATACTCCAGAATTCCTAGACCAGATGAAAAGGAGATTGTATACAAAAGATCCTAGTTTTTACTCCAAGTGGTCATATCTAGGTAAGAGTGATGAAAACTGGTATTGGTGTTGGAAAGAAAAGAAATTCATAAAATATATAAATGGAAGAAAAAAGACTTAGAATTGGTGTTCAGATAGGCAGTTTTAATCCAATTCATTATGGGCATATCAGAATATTAGAACATAGCCTTTCAAAATTAGATAAAGTTATTATAGTTCCCGCATCTAATCCTTATGGAAAAACAGATATGGCCGAATTTGATCATAGACTAATTATGGTATGGAAAGGCATAGAAGATACAATTCATCCAGACCTCAGGACAAATATTACGATCAGTGATATAGATAAAAGGGTAGGTGGATATACCTCAGATGTTTTGGAGGAGTTACAGAAAGTGTATCCAAATTCTGAACTAGTATTGATCATTGGGGAAGATCTATATGAAGGGTTATATAATTTTCACAAAGCTGAATGGATCTTAGAAAATTTTGAAGTCATGGTTTTTTCAAGACAATATAAAAAGCTTGAAGAAAATAAATCATATAATACCATCTTTAGTAGTTTAGTAAAAAAGAAAATAACTTTTATAACAGGTTGGGGCGCAAAAAATATAAGCTCAACAATGATAAGGGAGATTATTAAACAACATAAAGATTTAAATGATGGTTCAGATCTACTATTCAAACTAGCCTATTATACTTCAGCCAGCGTATCTAGTTATATAGAAAGGAATGGACTTTACGGATTATAATGTTATTCAAGATGAGAAGTTAGGAATTCTACTGGGAGAAGTTTCTAATATAATACTTGATCTAGGGTTAAGTAATATAGTGAGAAAAGATATAGGATTATTCTGGGAAATATTAAGCCCTAGACAAGTCAGAATAAACTTTAAGAAAACTGACCTAAAGTACGTATATGTATTAGTTAGTATACATGAAGTTAGGAATAAATTATGTTTCTCAGCCGACATGTACTGTGATTTAATAGTAGGCAGTAATAAACAATACTCTGGAACAGGAGCAATAGATATAGAAACAACAACAATCGGTAAACTAGCAATTCTTAAAATAAATCTTTACCTACCCCTATTTGAGTTTGCTAGTGCGGGTTGGAAAAAAGCACTATCCCAAGGAACTCTGAAATATATATCACCTTGGGAACTCAAAGCAAAAAACCTATGGAAAAGACTGCACTCCGTTATTGTAAAACTTGGTCAAAGGAGATACTAAGTACGGGATTTGATTTAGTAAGTTATTTTAACTATGGTACAGATAAAGTAGGAAATATACAAATAGAGTTATCTTCATTTGATCTTAATACTTGCTTAAGGTTAAAACAAGCTATTCAAGAACTAATTGGAGGTGATGTTACAATTAGGTATGGGTGTGATAAATTAGTTGGTTTTTTTTAAATCACGTAAAACAGAACTTGTAACTGATGAAAAAACTTTAAGAGATGCTTTGAGTTTATCTGAAGGATCACATTTTTATTTTCTACTAAAAATAAGTAGAGAGAATTTAAAAGAGCGTTTAGAAAAGTTTCAAAGATCCCTGAATGAAAATAAAATATTACTAGTAACATCTACCTTTACTGTCTTCTATAGTAGAAAAACATTCATGTTGGGGTATTTACTACTACCGGTCGATGACAGATATAGGAATTTACTATTTGATCCAATAATTGTATATGAAAAAATTGTTTAAATGGAATATATAAAAGTAGATTTTACGGATGGATACGATGACTCAATTTTATTTCCAGGTTTTAATCTAATCAGTGTAAAATATGTAAGTACTCAAGTATTAAAAATATACTTAAATAACTTACTAGATGCTATTGACTTAATTCAGTGGTCCAAAAAATGTGAGTTTGTCAGGAAAGTACAGATAAACAATACCTGTCTAAAATTAGGAATTATATCTAAAAAGAGTTATAAAAAATCTATATATAACATAGAAGGCCTTATTGGATTTTTTAAAAAACTTATTATAGAAACAACCAAAGCAGGATATGTATATTATATAGATATATACATAAATCACGAATCAATAGACTCTTTTAATAGATTGCTTATGGACTGGTGTAGAGAGAAAAATTTATTACAGTTTACTCATTACTTAATCTTACCACACGGAAATGAGTTTGTGTGCCGGGTTGGGGAAATTGATTTATCTAGGTCAATAATAACAAGCAGTTTTGTAAAAATAAAATTAAATTGGAAATATATCTGGGGATGAATGAAAGGTTTAATTTGATTCTACCTTATTTGTGTGAAGTAAGGAATACTGGTTGTTCTGTAACTTTTATTATATATACTAAAATAGAGTATAATATATTTGCCTCTCAACTAAAACAATTTTCGAAGGAACAAAAAATTGATATTGGTATTTGTTCTATTCCAGAGTACTTAGATTATTCGGAGTACTTTAAGAATATAAAAGCACTAAGAAACGCTAAAGATAGAATAAGCAATGAAAGACCCTACACCTATGTAACAATACACTTTAGTATATTACGTGTGGCAATAGAAGTTATAAAATTTTTAAATGCTTTCTTTACTAAAGACGATTGTTTATTTAGAGCGATGGATGATGTTGGAAAACTATTCAAACTTAAATTCTATTTGACAACCGGTGGAATAATGACATGGTCGTTAGAAGAATAAAATAACCTAAGGAGAAATTAAATCTCCCTAGGCTTTATTTTTTTTTATTCAGATACTGTAGCTATAGATATACTACCAGAAATTCTTGCATTTGTTTCCTCCAATACACTGATTATGTCTGGATCATTGACTAAAGCATTGTATACGTCTGGATGAAGTGTTATTGTTATATCCTTAGTTACATTATCTTTGACGTACTTTATTATAGTCCATACACTTCCTTTAGAGAGGTAACTACTTGAGGCAAAACTAATATCTGTCTGAACCCATCTAATATAAACTTGTTTAAGGTTTGGTGTATTATTAAATGGACTAGCGGGTGTAGAAGTAGTATTATAATAAACACCATTAAGTAAAGGCAAGATATATTCTAAGGCAGGACAATTATGAAAAGAATTAGTCCAACCGTCAACGTAACACTGTCCTTTTGGGTAATTATAATTAGATAAACAAACAACTTTTAAAACATAATTATTCATTGCTAATGCCCCTATATTGATATTAGTTCCACCGCCACCATTATAACCTTTAGTAATATTTGTCCTATAACTATTTCTTACTGTATACCCACCAGGCCTAACTTCACCTGCTACATAAATTTCTAACATTTCTTCTTCAGTTATATCTCCGATACCATTTAGATAGTAGTGGCCAGGGAGATGATCAATTTCTATATCGTATGTTACTACTAGCTGACCATCTACAAAACTTTCAGTTCCCCAAGGTGCAATTCTCTTTATTACTTCTGAAGTATCATTATATAAAGCTCCATGTGCAATAAAAATCATTCGTAAAGCTAGGTTTGGTGATTCTTTTATTTTATTATCTATGTTTTTATTTTGGTATAACAGATCTATTAACCAATCCCTACATATAGTTTTCTGCTCATCACTGAAAGGACCCTCGCCTCTCGTAGAAATTGAAGTTTGGTAATGAGTTTTAAAAACAAAGTTAACAAAACATGTATCTGGCTGATCTAAATTTCTAAAATCAACTGGAGTGATATTATTTACTTCCTCAGGAGAATATCTCCAGAGATTTGATACAGTTCCTAGAAGTTTTTTATCTTTATCCAATAACTGCAGCCAGGTATAACAACCCTCAGGATTTTTAGTTATTTTAACTCCTTGTAGTTGACGAATGGGGATAGATATTGAACAGCGACATCTATTATCTAGGTCAATTTTTATACCAGTCACATCATCGTAAGTTCCATCTTCTACTTTAATAGCACCAAATACATCATCAGTGATTCTATTATCGAAATCTTGGGACCTAGTAATCTCATTATCAATTTTCTCAGACATGACAGGCAGAGTAGTCTTTATGTCTGCAATATCAATATTATTTCCTCTGATGGTATCGACAGCATTAAAACCATACACAATATCAGCCTTCAAAGGTGTTGAGAAGCTACTAGTAATGATCCTTTCTGTACCAAAATCACTCACTTCATAGTTAAGGTTGAGTGGTTCAGTGAAGGTAGTTATTTTAGGATTTTTTAACTCATAATAAAGTGATACACCCTTAAGAAGATTTTTAAGAGAATTAACATCTTTCCCAGATCTATTATCACGTATTATTAATACACCATAACCTTCTTTATGATTCTCTATACATATTACCAAATCTTTACCATAACGATTTATATGTTTTATTGGCGTATAGGTATTCACTGACAGTTTTATATTAGGGATATCGTTTTGATGTGCTATATTAGGTTGGGAAGTAAGGAAGCTATAAAATTCATAACCCTGACCTTCTAAGTAACCATCATTTAATGCCCAGTCCAAAGTGCTTATATCTTCAATTACGCCAATCCTCTTTATTGCCTGTGTCTCTGTTATTTCATCATATACTTCACCTGCCTTTTTTAATCCACCGTCCGGGAAGTATTCTTGAATCGGTAAATCCCTAGTGTAAGATTTATATTCTTCGTATTCTCCATTTCTATAACCAGTGTGAACGAGACTTAGACAGATATTTGAAATAGTAAACGTTTCTTTGGGTTTTGGTGTAGAAGTGTTTAAGTGGATTACAACTACCGTTACCCAGGCACAGTTAATTGGGGTAGTAAATGTTATACCACTAACTCCAGTATTCGTTAAATAACCTAAATTAACACCATCCTTATCAAAATAACCAATAGATATTCCAACATAAGGTGATTTAGTTTTACTAGATAAATAATACTTAGTATTTGGTAAAGCTTTTACTGGAATTCCTATGCCATATCCTGCAAGACCAGCTACATCTCTTCCCGATTTTTTTGTTGCTGTTATAGAGTCTTTATCAAAAGTTATATTCTCATAGTTTTTACTATTAGTGTTATAAGCATAGCCATTATAGGCAAAGTGATTTAAAATATCTTTTTCTGAAAATTGTCTTGGTGTTGAAGGTGTATAATCTTTTGGATCTTCTTTAATTTTTCTACCTTCAAGACTTATTAAATTAAATCCAGTACTCTTAATACCCGACCCATTAAAAGATAAAAATTCACCAGAATTATAGTCTTCGGGTGTTTCTGGATAAAGCTCAAAAAATTCTTCTGGAGTTTTTGGTTCATTACCAGCACCAAACATTAAGGTAAGGTCAATAACTTTAAGACCAGTGATAGAGAAAGATATAGTAGAGTCTGAATGTGGCCCCGTATTTATAAACCATCCTTGATTTTCTACTTCAGCTAATACAATGATTGACTTATTTACTAAAAAGTTAGGTCTAGATTTACATGCATTACCAAGAGAAATACTTTTTATCTCACTGCTATATTCCAGATTATCCATAGTAAATAGATAATAATGTCCTAGAACTATATCTTCTAGTGGTATTCTTAGACTTATACCTCCCCACTCTGCATCACTGACAGGAATAGTTGCAGTTATTTTATTACCATCCTTAGTAACTTCTGTATCTGGGTGGGATGCTATTATTTTTGAGATATCAAACCACTGATTCCAGACGACAGTATTTCCCTTTATCCTCTCTATCCTGGCTACTCCATCTTCAATAGACTGATCTCCACCGGTTGGGCGAAAAGTAAACTCTGCCTCTACTGCTTCACCGCGGCCTACTAAGTTGTCTGAAAATCCTGAAGTAAGAGCAGGGCAGTAATCATCAATATCAGCTTTCCCTGTTTTTAGATTTTCAATAGATTCTGAGATATTATCATAAACGCCATCTATGTATTCAACAATATCTTCTAGTTTATATGTTGATAAGTCAGCTTGGTCATCTTTTATAAATACTATTCTTGCCCAAACAGTACATGGACATTTTAGAGTAATTTCACTACTAGTATCAGTAAAGTGGTACATAGTATTTATTGGAGTGTAGTACTTTCCTGTCTCATCATATAAACAAAGATAACAGAAAAATCCTGACTTCAATTTAAACTTAAGACCATTTATCATTAAGTGTTCTGTAAGAATTCTAGTATTATCTTCAACATCTAATAGTCCTGTGGCAGGTACTATTCTATAGTGAGTATATTTAATGTCAGTCAATTTTTTTTTCTTGACTAGACTAGACATATTCCCTAATCCTAGCTGAAATCCACTCTCTATATACAAATATCTTTCGTCTTTATATACAACCTCATCCCCTGGATTTAATTTTAACTCCTCATATAATTCTTCGCTATCGGATGTTTTAATCCTTACCGGAGCACTCATATAACTAAAGTCCAGGTTAATCATTACATCTCCCTTATTGAGGTTAAAAGGTCCGACTGTTCCTATAGTTTTTACAGTATATACTTTTGGGGTTGGTACTAGTCCTACAACCTCATATAACTCTACTTTATCTGGTGTAACTACTTCCCCATAATCCGCTGAAGTAACATAACTAGCCCAAAGATAACCAGAATTTCCAGTCACAGGTAATTCTTCCCAACCACCAGTTTTATCTTTTACGGTCTTAATAAAACTTTCTACATTTCCATTTTTATCTATAATAAGTCCTCTTAAGATATCACTGGAAGTTGTATAGTTTGCTCCATAGAATCTTATCGCCCTTACACCTTCTGAGTATGCTTTGGCAAGATTATACTGATAGCCTTTAAATCCAGTCTGTGCAGTATTTTTGCCACCCACTCTAGCCGGATTAGATACAATCAATATATTTTTACTCTCCGATAATTGTCTCTCCAGTGTTCCATGTCCTACCTGCCAAAGTTTATTTACATTCCAGATATAAACTTCTGAAGCGCAAATAAATACTTTATCTTTTCTAGGTACATCTTTGTCCATAAAATTTTCACTACCATCCCAAGTACTCCAGTAATTTCCGTTTCCATCTGTGGCAGCAAAAATATTAAGAGATGTGAGGTATACTATTTCTTTTACTGTGGTAGCTTCCCCACTTTTTACCTTCACTTCTCCATCTAATAATCTATCAAACCTAACTGTTCCTGATCTTTCTATACCATCTTCTACTAGTGAGATTCTGGTTTTTAGTTCAGTATCATCATAATTTCCTTCGATATCTGGAAATTCAATTCTAGATAAACTTGAGTCAATCATTCCCTGAATACTATTATCTCCTGAACCTCTTAATTCATCCAGTATGTTTGTATTCTTGATAACATCTTCTCTAAGTTCTTCTAAGGAGTTTTCTATCCTCCCTTCTTCTTCTTTTGCTCTAAGTACTTCATCCCTTAGTGCTTCTTTAGTAGTTGTATCTTCGATGTTATAAGAAATACCATCGACTTCAACTTTATTTGTTATTAAGTTCTCCATATAACGTTATATTTAAATTTAAGATCTTTTCATTATACAAGGGCCTAGGGCAGATTTAGGTGTGAAATAGGCATTTGAAATAACAAAAACGCAGTCAAAGTAGATCTAATTCCTTATCAGAGTATGATAAAGAAGTGTAATTTAAATTTTAGATATCATGAAAATCATTAAATCAAGTGTTTCTATTTTAGAGCAAGAACCCGGTGTTATCGGTATGTATAAACATATTGAAAGGGTTGGTCGTGTAGCTTATAAAAGTGAAGATCGAATTACTGAAGATTCTTGGGAAAAGTTCAATGAGATGATTTATCGAAAAGGACATCATGCAGTATTTAATCTAGGTACTGTCTATCTTACGATTCCCAAGCCAGGTAATGAAACTATAATAGAAACTTTAAAATCAACAGCACCTTGGACTGTTTGGGAGGAGAAAAATAATATAGTTCTCTTTACAACAAACTATCGTGTTATATGTCAACTTCAGTATATCAATGTAATGAAGAATTTCTGGTCTGAGCCTACAGAAGACCATTATCATCGTGTAACAGCTCATTGGATATGTTCTAGATCTATTGCACAGGAAATTCTTCGTCACCGAGTTCTTTGTCCTGTTATGGAGAGTACTAGATACATACTATATTCAAGAGAGAAATTTGGAGGAGAATTGAATTATATATTACCTCAGTGGATCTATAGAGTAAGAGATTCTTGGGCTCAGTCTATCGATTCTTTGACAGGTAAAAAGTATGATTATCTTTTAGGTATGGATGGCCAAGAGTTATGGAATGCTCTTTGTTGTATAGATCGTACTGTTGCTTCAAGGGATACTTTCTGGAAGGCGGCTGAAGAAGAGTATATGTATGAAGTTAGAACAGAAGAGGGTGAAACACTTACTGCACAGGAAGCTCGAGATGTTCTTCCACTTGGTGTAGCTTGTGAGTTATTTACTACTGGATATGTTAAGGATTGGGTATATGAAGTTCCTAACCCTGAGACTAATCCTGAGAAGGCTGGTTTCTTTAATCTTCGTTGTGCTCCAGATGCTCACCCTGACGTTAGAGTTTTAGCACAAGATTTGAAAGATCAGTTTATAAAAGAAAATCTAATAGATCTTAAATAATGAAATGTCCTATTTGTTTTCGGGAATTTGGGTCACCTAAGGAAGTTATAGATCACTTAGAAGCTTCTCATTTTCTTGACTATCAAGATTATGTAGAGAATAAAAAATTATTATGGGATGAGGAAGTTTTTGATAAGTGTTTTAATTGTGGGTCACTTAGAACACCATTAACTTGGCTTGAGAAAGATTTTTATTATCTTCCCTGTCGTAGTTGTTTAAAAAGAAAACAAGATATAATTGCAGTAAGGGATGAAATAATAAAAAACATAAAAGCATATTATAAGAAGATAATAGGTGATCGTCATTTTCAATTATTTATCTTAGATGATATTTATTTACATAGAACATTACCTCACGATTTTGAAACATTCTCTAAAGTACTTAGACAATTAGATTTGCCTGATAATAGAGATGAATTATGGTTTTTAGATTGGAAACCAGGTTATCCAAAAATACTAAATATAGAAAACTTAGATGGAATAAGTCTAGTCAGTCTTAGTAAGTACTTTAAGGAATTTCAAAATACAGAAACAAGTATTAAGGTAGGTGATTATGAAATTTTATTTCCAGAGAGAATTCCATATGATGCTAAGCATTACTCTAGATATAACCTCTTAAATAAAACCTCAGAAACTAGAAGAACGAAAAGACTAAGGTTACTAGGATGGAATACCGATAAGGATAATTGTGTAAAATTCTTTTCTACCGGTGAGGATTGGAATACTATTTTTAGACTTACTAAGGATGGTAAAATTATAAATCCAAGAGATATAAGTCACTTAGATACATTAATATTGAAATTAGCAATATTAAGAAATAAATTTTGTATGAGATTAATTTACGAGATCATATATGAATTGCTAGATGATGTTGGATGTTATCGTGATGGTATATTCTTAAAAAACACAATACTTCTTGATCCAAGTAAAGACGTGATTTTTAATTTATCCTGGTTACATGGACAAGAAAAGTTAAATAAAAAATTAATAAATATTTCAATTTTATGAAAAAAGAAACAAAACAGCTTGATCAGCTTTACAAGATCAAAGAAATGGGTGCAGGTCTTGATACTACACATCTGAAATATTGTCCTGATATCGAAGAAATAGTCAATAATTTTGGATATATCAAAACAAAAATAGGAAGTTGTAATGACCATGTTATTTCTGAATTAACTAGGAATATAGGAAATAGACAGTTAATTACGGAGGTTAATTTTACTGATCTACTTGGGAAAGCTATTCAAGTACACTTAGAAGCTATTGGGGCTGACTGGATTGATATACTAGAGTTGCCTGCCAGTCTTAACTGGAATGAAAATTTTATAGAAACTCTTAAAGTATTGTATGATTCGGGTCAGATTTATAGTATATCAATTAAAAATCCTGGAACACCTGAAAGAGTAGAAGAAATTAAGACTTTATTGGCTAAATCTAATCTAGATCTAGAACTTGAGTATGTTTCTTTAGATATCTGCCCCATCGAATTTAACTACGACCTAGTTACTTGGTGTAATGAAAATCACATCTCAATAATTGGTTATAATCCTTTTGGTGGAAATTTATCAAGTGCAACTGTCATTAATAGTTTTACAGTACCTTATCTTCTTGGTTTTGCTGCAACATATTGTTTTGCAGTCATACTTTCAGGTAGGGATATTTATAAATCAGTTCAGTCAGCTAGATACTTGAATGAACTTGAAGGTGAATATACTTCATCTATGTATACTCTTAAGAAATCAGTACACAAGTTGATAAAACCCCTCAAGAAAGTTGTATTTACTTCAGCTAATATTGATCTAGATTGCCTAATTCCTTATGACTCTCCTGAATTTATACCTGTAAACAAAACTGATGTAGTATTGTCTTTAGGTAAATCGATTGAAAATGAAGGGGAAAACAAGGAAATCAGTGAAGTAGAAAAACTAGTACTTGATTATATAAAAACGTTACAGATTCCTTTCGATGCAGAAAAAGAAGAGAAATTTTATATTATCCAATCGCAAGTAATAGAATTCCTTAAAAATCACTTCAAGGAGTATGAGTTTTCTTGTCTTATGATAAATAATACAACGATAGCAATTAAGGCAGAAAAAGAAAGTACAGTCGGATTTTTCATCAAAGAAACAATAGTAGATACTAAAGAATTCCTAATCTCTATGAAGTCTAACGGAACAGTATTCTTCAAAGGATAAAAACACTACTCAGCGAGGTCTGAAAACTTTATACTTGAGTTAAATAATTCTCCTCTCTTAATCTTGTGTGGGAGGAGATCAGTAATAATTTTAATAAAATAAATAATTTTTAATTATGAGAATTTATAACGGAACAAATTCACAGTTAGATTTGCCTTTGTCAGGTACACAGAGAATATCAGTACCTCCTCATTCAGTATCAGGCGATATTATGCCTAGTAATGAATTTCTAAGTCTTTTGGTTGGCTCTTTTGATTATTCAGAGCTTGCACTTATCGTGTCTGGTCCTTATGAAATTACTATGTGTGCTGGTGTATCTGGTTCAGTAGGTTTCGTAGTTCAGTCACTTGATGAGGCTATTGAAAGATTTGCTAAAAAAGAAGAGGATACTCCTGTAGTAACTGAAGTAAAAGAGGAAATTGAAGAAAAGATTGATACTGAAGTAATTCATACAGTCAAAGAGGAAGATGAGGCTGTATGTATTGGTTGCGTAGAGGGAATAATCGAGGAAGAGGATGAGAAAAGTCCTGTAATCGAAGAAATTCCTGCAAAAACTAAGAAAGCAAAGAAGAAGTAAAGATCTTAACAATATAGGAGTCCTGGAGATTAAATTCTCTTAGGATTCCTCTATTTTTCAAACAAAAGTAGATTATGGAATATAAAGAAGTAAAAAAAAGAGATGGACAGAGATTAGTTTTCTGCAACTTCGAAGATCTACTGAAAGAATATTATGGGGTTAGTTCAATGGAAGAAGTTGAACCCTTCCAAAATTCTACAAACGAATATATAATACATTGCCCGTTTTGTAAAGAGGAAGGACACACAAAGCATAAATTGTATATTAAATCAGATCTTACCGTTGGACACTGTTTCGTATGTACAAGAACTTATGTACATGTAACAGATCAAGTAGATACCTCATACAAAATTCCAGACTTCTTCCCACTTTTTCATAGAAAGCATGGAGTTGAACTGGTAAAATTAAACGACCCTGTGTGGTCACTTGAAAAATATAAATTTGAATTTGATAACTACGATGAGACTGGAGTAAGTTATCTCACCGGAAGACATCGATTCATGACAGAATTATATAAAATACTCGATTTTAAATTTATGGATGGAAATATTGTTATGCCATTCAAGTATAGAGGAGAAGTATTTTACTATCAAATTAGATTTAGCGGAAAGAATAATAAAATACGATATTTCTTTCCACCAATTTCAGCGAAACCACCATATATAATAGAACATGGGAATTGTAAAAAAGTAATAATCTGTGAAGGTATATTTGACGCTATCGCATTACTTATTATGGCTCCAGAATTTATGCCTGTTGCTATTCTTGGAAGTTCAATATCAGATTATCAATTGGATTTCATTAGAGAATATGTGCCGGATGAAATAATTGTATATATGGATGAAACTGAAATATCTAAAAGAGTCGCTAGGAAAATCCAAGCAACTATTGATTATTGTCCTATTCGACTAATAAAATCAGATGGACAAGACCCTGAAGAAAATTTAAAAGAGAGATTGAAATTTAATAAAAAATTAAATTGGATTCATGCTAAATATAATAGTTGATAATAGTATAGGGAAAATAAAAATATATACAGATGATCCTAGTGTCAAATGTATGCTAGAATTTAAAAGAAAAGAAACTAAATATATACCCTGGCAAAAAAGATGGGGAACAGTAGAGACATTAACTAAGTTCTATGATGAAAAAAGACCACAACCACATGATGGAATATGGACTTTTACACTCGGACTTGGTTGGGCATCATATATCGCAAATGTCTTCTGTAACTTTATAACACAAGAAGAATATTTTGGAATCCTTAGGGCAATTATGGCGGATTCTTATCCAACTATACCTTTTAAAAACCTAAGAGATTATCAAAATGACGATATACTACATCTCCTGAAATATAAATTAGGACTTTTTACAGTATTTACGGGTTACGGTAATAAATAATAGATTATAAAAATATGCCAAATAACAGTCATAATCTAATTGCCGAATTCTTAAATTTAGAATTAAAATAGAATAAACTCGGTGAAGAGAAATTAACTTAATACCGATCTGAGAAATTTATCTTAGTGTAACGCATATCGTATTCTACCTAAAATATAGGAAAATATATGCTAAACTATATAGAAATATATAGAATAATTGAAAACCCAAGTGATAGCAACCCTTACTGATTTTGCTTATAGTATGGGAAAGAAAGTCTTAATTGTTACGCCAGGATCAAAAGCAAGAGATGAAGTAGTTAAAAGATGTAAGACAGCATTCGGATTAGAGATACCCAACAAAGATCTCTCACTCAATTGTCTTATAACTACTGGAATGATTAATTCGAAGAGATATAAAGATCCCACCGAAGCTGCAAAATTTAAAGCACTCCTAAGTCAGTATGATTGGGTGCTAGCTGATGAAGTAGAATATACAATTAACCCTGGCGGAGAATACATCTATGATTCTCTCCAAAATTGTGAAAGATTCTATGGCTTCTCAGGTAGTGCAGATAAAGTTGGGGGAGAATGTATATCTTTTGCACAAGGTATTACAGATGTGGTGGTTAGAAATAAAGATCTAATATCAAGATTCGGACCATCACTTGTACATAGAATGCCTACCAACTTAAGTATTGATAATATAATGATAAAAACTCTTACACTCAATAATATCAATTTTTCTGATATCGATAGAGAAGAGGATAATAACATATATATCACATTGATGACTAAAATATGGGTAGACCCTGAAGTTAGTAAATTGGTAGTGAAAATTGCAAAAAGATATCCAAAACTATATATACCTATCAATAACCTAGTATCTATCCTAAACGAATGGATTGAAAATTATTGGAAAGGCGTATTTAGAATATTATTGGTCTGTGGTGAAGGATATATCTATTATGACCTGAATGGAAATACAACTAACCTAGACCTACAACAAGCATGGGAATATATTAATAATGACCTTGTCGACATAATTCCATCAACCTCAGCGGGATTTAGAGCACTAGATTTACCAAAACTAGATAGCGCTCTGATCGTAAGTGGAAATATGGCTGGACAAGTACTGCAGCAAATTGGTAAAAATATTTGCCGTTTTTCATTAAATTCGGTGAAAAGCTTGAGAAATAAAGAAAATACCGAACTAAGAATAAAAAATCTTAGTGTAGAGACTATTGAATGAAACTTAAGTAAAGAAAATATAGTCCAACGCAGAAATGAAAATTTCTGTAAAATATGAGAATAGCTCGCAGTAAGCATTTTAATATAATTACACTAGATCCCATGCTACCTAAAAGAATTCCAGTGTATACAAAAGGTATGGAAACAAGAGATGATATGATAAGAAATTATTATAAGTACTGTACCATACAAGATGTTATAATTAATGAAGATAATTTATAATAAAACAAATATTACTTTATGGAGAATATAGAATTAGCTTATGCACTGACAAACCAGTATCTATTCCAGGAAGCAAAAAATAATATTCAAGACTTAGGATATTATTTCTCAGTCCACCCAAGTTGTAGTGGAAATAGATTGATAGAAGGAATAATAAACGCAGTAAAAGAATATGACCTGGCTTCTATGGATCTTCCTCTGTTTCAATCCATTATAGCAAAAAGTGGAAAAACAGATGCGGAAGCAAGTAAAATACTAGATGATATTAGGAGATGGAAAAGCTATAGTAAAGAACAAATTGAGCCTGCCAGAAAATACCTTCAAGATGTAGTGGCCAGTGTGGTAATACAGAAAGCAAATAGAATGTATCAAGACCACCCTAGCGACTATTTGAAGTATTTGAAAGGAGTAAATTTTCAAGCAACAGAACAGAATATACTTAGTTATACTGATTTTGATAAAGTAGACGTAAATTCTATTGTTGCAAAAACAGATGAAGGAATTCCTAGTAGGTTTGAGTGGATAAATCAAGCATTTCAACCCGCCTGTAAATATCCACTGGGTTCTATTGTAGTCTACTGTAGTGTTCCAGGTACAGGTAAATCTTTGTGGAGCCTAGGAGAAGCACTAAATATGGCAGCTATGGGAGAGACAGTACATGTTCTAAACCTTGGAGACCTTACTACACAACAAGTAGTAGTTCGTGCAGCTGCTATCTATTCAGGACTTCCATTTGCAGAGGCTAAATTAAATCTTCCCACTATCTATAATATGATGAGACAAAGTATTGGAGATAACCTTATGTTAACTTCAGTTCCTGCAGATAGTATTACTATTGATGAGTACATAGATTTTATAGATAGGATAGATGAAGATCTAGTTAGAAAAGGTAAGAAAAAGATATCTGTATGTGTAATTGACTACGACAGTGGTATGGGTTTGGCCGGTAAACAATATGATAGTATGTATAATCAGTTTGGTGATTTATACAATAAAATAACTGAATTATCGATTACCAGAAATAAACTAGTACTACTATTAAGTCAGCCTAAATCTACTGCCTATGAAAAAGAAGAACTGTCGATAATTGATGTTGGCGAGAGTAGCCGTAATTATGTTTGCGGAATATAATGAGAATTGCTGGAAAAAGTTAAACTTCAATCAGCAGTCATGGAAATGATTCAACGACTATGTACATTAGAAAAAGATATAGTCTTCTTAGCGATTTAAAGAATCGTAACTCATTGAGAAACAACAAGTTGCTGATATCATTATTGTCAGAGGTCGAGCTGCAGGAGTCAATAACCTGGGTGTAACTAGTATAGTAAAGAATAGACACGGTGAATTAGTTAGAGATTATAATATAAGACTAAATAATGGAAGATTTAAGAGCTTACCGAAAGGAATTTATGATCAGCTTAAATCAATCCAAGAAAAAAGAAATTATACTGAAGCAGATATCGATGGAATGATATCTCAGTATAATGCTCAATTAAGTCAAATTAATAATCAAGTACAGCAGAACATGAACTCTTATCATCAAAGTTCTCCTGGATATAATAACCAAGGACCAGCACAACATCTTGATCCTTTAGCAGGCGGTCCTAATCCATTTAGTAATAGACCCTAATTTAATATTCAAAACCCCACACTTTAATTAGGTTGGGGTTTCTTTTTCTTTTCCCTTGATATCCTTATAAATGTTATGATAGTAGAAGATATTAATTACTTAAATTTAAAACTTAGATTAAATAAAGAAACAAAGGAGGCAACTATCAATAGTATTATTCCGCCTCCTAAAGATCAAACTTGTGCTTGGGAGTTAAGGATACCAGAAAAAATAAAATATTCTTTTGGTGAATTTAACATAACCGGCTTTACTTTAGATAATAATCCAGGAGCCGGGCCACACAGTAAGGCAATTAGTTCTAACTGTGGTTGGGGAGTTGTTAATGGGTACAACAAAATAATATTCCCTAAGACTATTACTCATATTCCTTGTGTAGTCTTTAGTGGATTTTCCGACCTAGAAGAAGTAATTTTTAAAGGTCCAATGGAAATATTTGGGTATAATTGTTTTGCAGACTGTACTAAACTAAAGAGGGTTGTTTTTGAAGTTCCTTGCCCAAATATTAAGTTAGCCTCAATGATGTTTTCTGGTTGCATAGAATTGGAAGAAGTTATCTTACCGGAAGGGTTAGAAATTATACCAAAAAATGTTTTCGCAAATTGTATAAAAATAAAAAACTTAACTATACCTTCGACAGTAAGAATATTAGATCTTAGAACTGTAATAACCCGTGACCTCTTAGGTTGTAAAGAGTTATCAAAGGCACTAGATTCTATTACTCTTTTAGGACCGGCACCAGAAATAAAACATTTTAGCAATAATGTAAATATTCCAAGAAAGATATATATTAAATCTCAATATTATGAGATGGCAAGAATAAAGTATAAAGAGTTTAGGGAAAAGTTGCAAATCTTCGATCTTAAATTTGATTACCTAGAGGATGAAGATAGGTGTTTAGTTATTCCAAATATAGATACATCGGGGAATAATAATTACTCTGGGGAAATACTTATACCAAAGAAAATATACTTAGATGATAAAGAGTTTGATGTTGAAATAGCTGACTTTGCTTTCTCATCTTGCCCAAGGTTAACTAGAGTATTGATCGAGAAAGGTATTAATATTCCAGAGACAGCATTCTTTAATACAAATTGTAAAATAGAGATAGTAGGATGAAAATAGAATTTCGCATTTTAACTGAATTAAATGATTATCCACCACAAACTGCCGAAATAACAAAAGTAGTATTAGGAGAGTCAGATCATGGTACTATAGAGATCCCCGATGAGGTAGAATATCTTGGAAAATACTATAAAGTAGTAAGTCTAGATGCGCGACAGGTCTTTCGAGGATATAGTAAACTAAAAAAAGTAATCTTCCCAAAATACCTAAATAAAATTAAATCCTATATACTTAATGGTCATGAAAATGAATTAGAGGAAGTTATATTTAGAGGACCTACATCAATAGAACCAGGCTGTTTTTATTCTTTTAGAAAACTAGAAAAGGTGATTTGGGATGATAAAAGTAAAATATATACAGTTGCTGTTCAGATTAGTTATGATGCATTTTGTGAATGTGAAAATTTAAAAAAGATCATATTACATCCCAATACTACTAAGATTGAAACATCTTCTTTTAGTAAGTGTTGTTCTTTGGAGTCAATTACCTTGCCTTATTATCTTAAATATGTAGATAAAAATATTTTTAGGAACTGTAAAGAATTAAGCAAACTATATTTACTATCTGAAAATTTAATTGGACTAAATAAAACAAACCTACTTGATACTCTTGCCCTTAAAACAATTGGAAGAGAGGAAAAGACTACGTTATATCTGAAGTCAAATCAATACTTTGATTTCTTTGATCTATACCCTTCAGAAAAATTAAAAATACTAGATCTGAAAGTAGAAGAATGCGGCGGAGATTTAATAACGCAATGTAGAGTAATCCCCAGACTCGATGATAATGGAGAAAATACATATTCAGGAGTGATCGTGATTCCTAAATTTATTTGGATAGAGGATTTAAGGTATGAAGTTAATGATATTTCTGATTTTGCTTTCGCCTCTTGTCCTAATCTGGAAGAAATAAAAATACCAAGAGGAGTAAAATACAATAGAAATTTGGCTTTCTTCAATTCCCCTAATGTAAAAATAGAAGAATATGAGTAAAACAACCTATATAAATCCAAAAGCAATAGTAACGATTGAAATTTTTCATAGTTTCGATAAAGAGTTTAAACAATTTGAACTTAAGTACTATTACGGAGAACTAATAGAAAAAGAAGTAAAAATATTGGGAATTACAGTTAGAAAAGAAGAAAGAGCAAAAGACTATATTTACTTAGATATAGTAACTGGAGATCTAATAACCCAAGTAGAAATACTTACAGAATATAAAGGAAAAGTAGAGTTAGCACCGATCGGACTAGGTAGTATATATTATAAACCACATATAAAATTTAATTTTATCGATGGAACTGAGAAGATTAAGTTTTTTGATAAAGACGGAGAAATTTTAGATTACTTGATAAACAATAAAGAGTTATTTTGTGATTTACTGGAGATGTAGAGGAGGATTTTAATATCTTCCTTTACATTTTTTTTTCAAATTCCTGTTTCACATTAATTTTCAAAGTAAAGCCTTATAGTATGAAAATACAATAAACCTAATAAAAAGACAATAACAATGACAATGACAATGAAGAAAGCCAATAAGATAAGACTTAATAATGTTCTCTATGAAGTTGAAGACTTGGCAGCAAGAAATCAAATAAAAGAACTAGAGAACAATATAAATGGCGGTGAAAATCTTGGAGAACTAAAGGCAAGAGTAAGTTCTGTTGAGAGTAATTTATCTAAAGTTAGTACAGACATAGATAATATTAAGAAAGATTTAATTCAAGCTAATACGGATATAGATGGTATTGAGAGTAATTTATCTAAAGCTAATACAGATATAGAAGGTATTAAAAAAGATTTATCTGATCCAAAAAGAAAATACTACGGGACAGTAACTCTCAATGATGAAGGTACATTCTATAATGAAGAAACTGATAGCTGGGACGTATGTACTTTAGAGCCTAATAAGTTCTACATATGGCAAAAACCCATAGACGAAACTTTGTGTATTAATTTTGCTGAAGAAATCCCAGAAGTAGCTAACGAATATATTCTTCAATTTAGTACAGGATCCAATGAAGTAAACCTAGTAACACCGGAGAATGATAGTGAGGCATATTATAGACTTAAATTTCAAGACGGAACATATGGTTATCTTATGTGTGACCCGTATACTACATATCAAATATCAATAGTAAACGGTCTTGCTACGGTTATTAGTTTCTCTAGTATAGCACCGTTCTACATTGAAATATATGAAGGTGGAGGAGATTACTATGTAGGTGCTCTTGAGGGTAAATATTTAGATAGTATGACTTGGGGAGAATGGATTGAAAACGATGAATTCAGTGAACTAACAGCACTAGAGGATAATTATACTTTTGACTCACTCGGTGCATTTGCAGTCAATGATTCAGGTATTATAATTTCTTATCTTGCTGGGGAAAATGCTATAGAATTACTAGACTCATCCGGCAATCCAGTACTTGCTACTAGCAAAATAAGTAATTCTTCGTACTATAAATTAATATCACTTGGAGGAGGACCAATGTAAAAATTAAAGATACTATGTTAAGAAGAAGATTTATGAATGGTAGTAATAATAGAACTATTCTATATACTACTACAGATGGAAATATTATCAATGAGTTTTTTAAGTATAGTGAAGTTCCTGAGGGTCTTGAGATAGTAAAGAATACGTATTCTGGACGACAGGGAATTTTGGAGTTTAATAAAGAATTGACTGAAATTCCAGACAATTTATTTTATGAAAGTTACACATTACAGTCAGTACAAATACCTGATACTGTAACTAGTATAGGCTATTATGCATTTTATTATTGTGAAAATCTAGAGAAAATAAATACACCAAAGAATCTAGTAAGTATAGGATATAGTGCATTCGAGGGTTGTTTTAATTTAGTAGAATTCAAATTCCCTAAATCTTTGAAACGTTTATATTCTAAGTCGTTTAGTTATTCTGGATTACGAGAAGTAACATTAGATTTAGATAATGATTTGGAGTTTATACCACATGATTATTTTGGCGACTTTTATTTTTCTGGCTGTAATAATCTAGTAAAAGTAACTTTACGAGGGCATTTCACTAGGCTAAGGTATTATTTTATTAGTGAATGTAATTATCTAAAAAAAGTAGATTTTAGTAAAGCAACAATAGATCTCATACCTGAAAATAGTATATACGGGTGTCCTTCTTTATCTGAAATATTATTACCCGAAGAAGGAAATTGTTATCTTGATTCAGGTGCAATATACAATACTGGAATAGAAAGTATTACTATAACTAAAGCAATCTCAGAAATTTCAAATTATAGTCCATTTACTAGAAATACACAGTTAAGAAATATTTACGTTGTTCCGGAAAATACTAAATTTGATAGTAGAAACTCCTGTAATGCTATTATTGAGACAGAGACTAATACTCTTCTTTGTGGCTGTAAAAATACAATTATACCACAAGACATAACAGCATTAGGAAATAGTTGTTTCAGTTATGTAAATTTTCCCTCAGGTACTATACAAATACCTGACAGTGTGAAGTCTATCTATGATGATGCATTTTATAATTCTAACCTCACTGAGATAACAATACCTGAAGGAATTACTCAACTAGGAACATATACCTTCTGTTCTTGTGCTAATCTTTCTTCCGTTAATTTACCAGATTCATTAACTTATTTAGGGGATTATTGTTTCGGTGGGTGTCCTGCACTAAACTATATTGAAATACCCAAGAATCTCGCCTCAGTAGGTTCAAATGTTTTTAACGGAAATTACATAAAGACAGTGGTTTTCTTTACAACACACACACTTAACTTAGGTATTTATAATTTCACCTCAATTCATGCCCCATATGGTTCTAGAGAGGGTGATTACATATTTAGTTATCCGAATAACCAAGCACGACTAATTTATTACTTAGGATCTGATACAAGTTTAGTACTGCCTAATGATTACTTAGGAAATAATTACTCTATAACCAGCAATGCTTTTTCTAAAAATAAAACAACTATCACTAGTATTAAACTTGGTGAAAAAATCACAGAAATAGAAAGTAATGCATTTAAAGATTATACCAATCTAATAAATGTAACCTTTAATGACTCTATAACTACCATTGGTGAACGTGCTTTTAGTGGATGTTCCAACCTTACCGGTAAAATAGATATACCTACTACAGTAACTACCATTGGAACATATGCTTTCGAAAATACTGGAATTACTGGTATTTCTTTTGGACCAAACATCAGTACATTCGGTTATACTCAGTTATATAATTGCCCAAATCTTACGGAAATTATTATAGACCCAAATAATACTATATATGAGGATAAAGGAAATAATGTAATATTTGAAAAATCCACAAAAAGTATCATAAAGGGTTGTAAAAATAGTTTAATTCCTGAGGACACTGTTACTATCTCTTTATATGCATTCTTTGGCTGTACTGGAATATCTAGACTAAATATACCAGATAGTGTAGTTACTATAGAGCAATATGCATTTAATGGGTGTAGTTATATACCTGAAATAACTGTAGGTACCGGACTAACTAACATAAAAGACAGTGCTTTCTCTTATTGCTCTACTGACTTGCTAAAGAACTATTCTTCTCTAATCTTTACAAAAGGAAGTGATAGTTACGGAAAAATAGCAAAAAATGCTAAAGTAGTAATCAATATGACTGAGAATGCTGAAATACTCGGTGATTTCGTCTTCGATAACGTAGATGGAGTAAATGTCCTGACTCAGTATATCGGAGAAGATACTAGAGTTGTTCTTCCTGAAGACTATAAGAATGGACAATATACTTTAGGTGATAACATTTTCAAAGATAAAACAAACATAGTAGAGATAGAAATTTCTTCTGGCGTAAATAAAATAGGTGCAGGCGTTTTTAGTAATACCGGAATCTCTAGCATAACTATACCTAATACTGTTACTGGATTTAGCAATACTTCTTCGCTTTTCGAAAATTCACCTAACTTAACCTCAGTACACCTACCTGATAGTTTGACCAATATAGGTAATAATATGTTTAGTGGTTGTGAAAAACTTGAGACAGTAGTATTAAGTGAAAACTCTAATATAACAAGTATCGGTAATAGGGCTTTTATGGGATGTAGTTCACTGAAAGATTTTACAGTTCCAAGTACAGTAACTAGCGTAGGAGAATATGCTTTTTATGATGCAGGAAGTATAAAAGAATTAGTAATAACTCCTGAGATGCAACTATCTCTTGCATGCTTTTATGGTTCTGGTTTGGAAAAATTAAAGATAGAGGAGGGAGTTACTACACTACCAAATAACGGTTTCATGAGTTGCGATAATTTAACTAGTGTAATAATACCAGACAGTGTTACTAATGTCGGCGTATCTTGCTTCTATAACTGTAGTAATTTATCAAAACTAATAGTTGGTACTGGTGAAAAAACATATGGAAGTAATGCATTTAAGTTATGTTCTAAGTTAGAGTTTATTCTAAGTAGATCATCTGAAGTTCCGAGTGATGTCTTAGACTACTCATCTAATAGAGTTAGTGTTAGTGTACCAAACAGTGTTAAGATCGGTAATTTTATATTTAATACTAATGAAAGTAATGGAGTAACTACCTTATGTGGTTACATAGGAGATGAAGATAGTGATAGTATAATAATATTACCTGATACATATGAAGATAACAATTATATTATTGGAAAACATGCTTTCTTCTCCTGTCCTAATATAGTAGAAATAACTATCGGCTCAGGAGTTTCTGGTTTATCTGATATGGCATTTAAAAACTGCTCTAATCTCTTAAATGTTTATTGTAAGCCTATAGAAGTACCAACTTGTGGAGAACAGGTTTTTACAGGGAATGCAGAAGAAAGAAAAATTTATGTACCAGAGGAATCACTAGATCTTTATCTGGCAACAGAAGGATGGAATACTTATGCAGATAGTATCATTGGACATAATTTCGAAGAAACAGTTGAACCACAAGAATAAAACATAATAAATCATGGAAAAACAATATATAAAAAGCAGCACTATCGGCTCAGGTTATCTACGAACAATTATAAAAACAAGAAAAGAAATTGTTATAACTAGGGAAGGTAGAACTATACATAACCCAAGCGAAGAGTTAATTTTAAGTAGTGGTTGGAAAGTATATACTAAACCAGAACCTACATACGAAGAACTATTAAATAAAGAAAAAGATGCTAAAATTAGAGAAATAAAAACATACGATCTCTCTAATGATGTTAATGAATTTACAATATCTGGTACCCCTATTTGGCTAGATAAAGCAACTAGAACTGGATTAATGCTTAGATTTCAATCAGAAATGGCAATGGGAGAAACTGAAACTACTCTATGGTATAATGGTCAACAATTTCCATTATCCCTAGAAAATGCTATGCAGATACTCTATGCACTTGAAGTTTATGCATCTAAGTGTTATGACAATACTGAAAAACATATTAGCGAAGTTAAAAATTTAGAGAATATTGAAGAAGTTAAAGCTTTTAATATCAAAGAAGGATATCCAAGTAAACTTATCTTCTAATTGAAATAAACCTAGAGAAAACATATAGTATTTCTCTGGGTTTTTCTTTTCCTCCTATAAATCCTTGAATGCCTTATATATGTAATAGAAATGTAATACCTAAAGTTTAGTGGATGGACTTTAAGGTATTTTTGTTTTTATCCACACAACAATAAAAAAATGAAAAGATTGTATTATTTTTATAATAAGTACAAAAAATACCGTCTGGAAATAAGTGAATGCCAGATGGAGTATGCTTCTTTTGAAGGCATCAAAGTGAGGGGTGGAATAGAGGTTGCATACACCCTCAAGTTAAATACCCTTCTTGACAGCGAAGGGAGAAATAGAGAAGCCATGAAGTTTATTAACTTTGTGGTAAGGGATATCGTATTTAAAAATACGAGACGCTTTAATGAAGGCCTAATCGAAACAGTTCGGTTGGAACTTATTAGGAAATTTATAGCTCGAAATATAATAAAGCTGTAAAGAGAAAGAAAAGAGAGGAGAGATTTGAATCTTTCTTTTCTTTTCTTTTTTCCTTTAAAAATCTTATATATGTAATAAATTATAAATAAAATATAAAATGATTAAAACTTGTGATAGATGTGGAAATTTGATTCCTCATGACCCAGAATACCATACAGAAATGCCACTAATGTTAGTAGTGAAAGATGAAATATGGGAGAAAATATGGGAAAATAAGAGAGGAATTCTATGTCCTGACTGTATGGAAAAGTTGTGGGGTATGAAATTTAAGATAGACGAATTAAAAACTTTCCCGCACGGTGGAATAGTACCTTGTAATATATGGTACATAAGAAGAAATTATCCGGATATAGGAAGAGAAATCTTTTTAAATCCACGTCTCTTAAGGCATATCTCAAGAGTGCCAGGAGGAAAAGGATACATCGAGACCTTAAAACATCATTATTGGTCTCGAAAAATAATAGAAGAATTGTCAGATTAATTTCTGGTTTTTCTTCTTTTTTTCTTTATGTAATTTTTTTTTGTTTCAAAAAATTTTACACTTAGGAGCCTCCCGTAAACCCTTCGGGAACCTGAAGATGATATACTATAGATTAAAGGAGGAATTGAAAAAAAGGAGTGAAGACCCTTGAGCGAAGCGAGAGGGGATGAACGAGATAAGGCGAACGAAGTGAAGGCTTATCTCAATTCAACTTGAAACTGACTAAGTATTCCTTTAAAATCCCAAGGCTTTGCCTTGAAAGCCATAAAGGGAAATAAAGTCAGTAAGAATAGTAATATAACATCTCCACTACTTTACTGACAAAAATCCCTTTAATATCCCGAGCTATAGCTCGAATTTATAAAGGAGAGATAATGTCAGTCTAAACCAGTCTTTCGCCTCACTATCGTTCAGCTTCAAGTCATGGTTTTCTTCCGTTCCACCTCTCGCTTCGCTCAAGGTTACACTACAGATTTAAAGGGAGATGAAAAAAAAAATAGACAGATCTTTATATAAGAAAATCGGTTTTAAAATCCAAAAAAATAGACAAAATGGATGTTGTGATAAGGTTAAACTCTTATTAATGTAAGGGAGGCTCCTAAATATTAATTTTTTAATTGGAGTCTGTATTAAATAATAATAATAATTAAAAATATATAATTTTATTATGAACAAAACTGTAATAAATGTACCTGCCGGAATTAGATATATTTCAGATTGGGAAGGTTTTGAGTTACCCGAATTTCCCCATATAATAGATAAACAAGTAACTGGATGTGGTTTTACAGAGTGGGCAATAACAAGTAATATTAATATGATTATAGCAAGTCCACGTGTAATTTTATTAGAGAATAAAGCTGAACAACATCCGGGTGAAGTTTTTTATGCCAGAAATGATTTAGATTCTGTTCTCAATGTTGATAGAGACTTAACAAAAGCTTTATCAAATATAAAGAAAACTGAGAAAGAACAAGAAAAATTAAAAAAAGACTTAGATATAAGTAAGAAAAAATCTGAATTAAGGAAACAGATTAGAGACTATTATTTAATGTGTTTAAATAATGAAATTCCTTGTAAAATTTTAGTAACTTATGATTCTTATAGGATAGTATTTGAGACCTTAATGAGCTTAGGTAAAGAGTGTTTTGATAGTTTTTATACTATAGTTGACGAATTTCAATCAATATTTATTGATTCTAAATTTAAATCAGATACAGAACTTGAGTTTATAAGTGTATTAAAAAAAGTTAACCGGTTATGTTTCGTTTCTGCTACTCCTATGATAGATGAATATTTAGATATGCTTGATGATTTTAAAAACTTACCACTTTATGAGCTTAATTGGGGAATACTTCAACCAGACAGAATAATAAACCCACAGTTAAGTATATTTTCAACCCCATCTATAACTGAGTCTGCTATAAAAATTATAGAAACTTACAAGAAAGGTAAATTTGAAAAAACAGTAGTTCAAGATATGGTTGGTAATTTTTTAGAAATTGAATCAAAAGAGTTGGTTATCTATGTTAATTCAGTAAAAAATATATGTGATATTATTAAAAAAGCAGCACTAACTATAGATGAAACTAATGTATTGTGTTCTGCAACAAATGAAAATAAAGCAAAAATCAGAAAAGCATTTGGATTAAGTAAAGGACAGCCTGGAGGTATCGGTAGAGTGCCTTTGAAACATGAGCCTAGAAAGATGTTTACTTTGTGTACTAGAACTGTATATTTAGGTGCAGACTTTTATAGTACAAACGCTAGAAGTGTTATCTTGAGTGATGCTAATATTGATTGTCTTGCAGTAGATATTACTTTAGACTTACCTCAAATCTTAGGTAGACAAAGATTAGTTGAAAATCCTTGGAAAAATAGAGCAGAGTTGTATATCAAATGTCTTAGTAAGAAGAATATTATTTCTGTAGATGATTATAAAAAATATCAAGAAGCAAAAATTACAAGTACAAAAAACTTACTATCTGTTTATCATAATGCAGAGTTTTCTACTAGACATACTTTAGCTAAAGCTCTTCAAAAATTAGCAAAATCATACAACTATAAAGACGATTATGTAGCAGTCAATACTCACAACGGAAGTGATTTAGTTCCTGTATTTAATAATTTAGTAATGATATCTGAATTACGTGCTTTTCAGATACAACAAATAGATTATGTAAATAGATTTAGAGTATTAAATCAAATACAAAAAGATGGATATTCGATAGTAGAGGATGCTATGACAGAATTTTTAGAAAAGTTTAATAGTTTTATTCTTTTTAAAGATAAAATGAGGCTACTTTGTGAGTATGATTTTCAGGATAATCAATTAGATATTATATTATCACAAATACCAATAGAATATAGTACTTATTATAAAGTACTTGGCCCTACTAAAATAAAAGCACACGGGTATCAAAGGAGTAAATTAAATGCTGCAATGTCTGATAGTATTTCTATTGTAAATGGAAAATTGGGAAAATTAATTTATAATGAGTTTAAGATTGGAGATAAATTATCCAATACAGAAATAAAAGAGAGGCTTAGGAAACTTTATAAAGAAAATAACATAGATTCTACACCAAAAGCTACAGATATTACTAGTATTTTTAAAGTAAAGAAAATAAAAATAACTTTAGATACTTTAGAGAGAGTTAATGGATTAGAAATAACAGAATTAAAAATAAAAGAATAAAAAAAAATATAAAGAGACTACGTAGTAACTTTTGCAGTACTATGTAATCTCTTTTTTTTTCTACTTCATATCGTTTTTATAAAGTAGTTTAAGTTGTTTAGGTTTGAGAGCAAAAATTTGTTTATTTTCTTTTCCCCAACAAACTTTAGAATCTCCTGTTTCTAACTTCACTAGTATTCCTTTACCGTCGGCTCTTATTATTTCTCTTCCGCCAGTATTAAGTATATTCATTCCGAGAGTTATATTTCCTTCTCCATCTATGAATTTAACTTGTGCTTGATCTGAGAGCCATCCAGGAACTTTATCCCCCAATCCCCATACTTCTATAGTTTTGGGATATTTATTATTTTTTCCTTTCTGAATCATACCTTAACATTTTCTAATTCCATATTAAGTATATCCAATCCAAGGTGTTCAATCAATGACGCCATAAAGAATCGGAAGTCGGGAGTTATAAATGTTTCTGCCCAGATTTTATAGAATTCATTATCTTTATCTACATAATCTAGGATTTTATAGATTATACCACAAGGGAAGAACATCATAGGGGATTCAGTGTGCCAAGTACTAAACATACCGATTTTATTTTCTCGTTTATATTTTTCCCTTAGTGCATTTATTATTTTCCTGAACACTCCTTTCCACTTATCTCCGGCCCTTAGTTCTGGAGACATGGGTTTTAGCTCGTCAGGTCTCATTAAATATATATCATGAAATTCCGAGCTTACCAAACGTCTCCTTGTATATATGGGCCGAGACAACATAGGGAGCGCTTCGATTAAGGACATTATTTTCTGTACATATAATTTCCCTAGATCTGAAGCATTTATTATAATATATCCCAAGTGTTGTTTAGTTTCTCCCAGTATTTCTTTGTCATACTCTAAGATATCTATTATATTTTTCCCCAGACTTTTTCCAGATCCAGACATAAAGCCGCATCCTTGGTATAGTGATGTAAATTTCTCTTTCCATACTTTTCCTTGTCCTGGCCAATGTTGTTCTGAGAATAGGAACATGATGTCTGAGTGATTTACTAACCAGCCTAGAGTATCATGTTCTTTTTCTCCCAGACCTTTTTTATCTAGGTCTTGGTCCAGAACAATAACAGTCTGAAGTGATTTTTTTGGTTCTCGGAGTATATAGATTTCATCTTTGTTTATTTTCTCCATAATCTATTTATTTTCTCAATTTAACTTCTTCTCAGGTATAAAATATTTTCCTTCTTTTTTCCACACAATCTGGTTTTTTGATCCCCTGAATGCTAAACTTTTGTCAGCCTGTGTTTGATCAAATTTTCCATCTACCAAGAAATCAACGTGTTCTAGAATTTCTTTAGTAACTATATTATTTTCAAGGTCTTCCAGTAAATAGCCTGAATAGATCCAGAGATTCTTAGTATTTCCGAACCTATCCCTAAACTTCTTTACTAGTTCCAGTATAGAGATTAGTTTTTCAGGATCTTCCAAGTCCAGAGGTTCTCCCCCAGACAAAGTAAGTCCTGCGATATAAGGTTTTTCAAGTTTATCAAAGAGTTCCCCTAGTGCATTAGAATCAAACTCTTTACCTGATTTTTTATCCCAAGTTTCTTTATTATGACATCCCGGGCAATTATTATGACACCCAGACACCCACAAAGTAACTCTACATCCGATACCATTATTGACATCGGGTGAAGTTATTTTCATATAATTCATGACTTTATATGTTTTACTCGATTCTTAACTTCATCTTGTTTACCCTTATTGAAAGCAGTTTTATAATCTCCTGTCAAGTATCCAGTAACCCTTCTAAGTTGCTGAATATTTGTACTACCACAGACAGGGCAACAAGTATCAAATTCATCAACATAACCACAATCACCACAAGTATCATTAGGCACGTTGATTGCAAAATACGGAATATCTTTATCCATTGCATAGTTTACCAGAGTCTCCAAAGCATCTAAGTTATTTTTGGTAGTACTCGGCAATTCTACGTACATTATACTACCAGCGCTAGAATATCCGGTAAGTTGCGATTCTATATCTATCTTCTCGAAAGGATCAATATCATACCAAACTGGAACATGCATTGAATTCGTGAAGAACTCCTTGTCGGATATTTTTGGGAGTATTCCGTATTTCTCCTTAAATTTTTTCATTGAAGTATAGCATAAATTTTCGGCTGGCGTATAGTATACTCCAAAGTTTAATTTATATTTCTCTTTAAATTCTGAACAACGAGTCTTAAATAATCCTTCAATCCTCTTCGCCAATACCATACCCTCGGAAGTCGTATGGTCAGTATCAATCAGAATTTGTAATGTTTCTGCAAGACCTAGTTGTCCTATTGCTAAAGTACCATGTTTAAGTGCTGATCTAATTCCCTCTTCAGGTATATAACCAGCCATAACATTATTTTCATACATGAACCTAGCAGAACCTGGATCCTGCGAACAAATCCATTCAAAACGATCAATCAACATATCTCTAGCTTCTCCGATTTTCTTGTCGAGTAGTTCCATAAAGGCTTCTACATTTCGACCAGATTCCATAGCTAAGGTAGGAAGTATAATGGTAACTGGACAAATATTTCCGCGGCCATCTTTTAATTGACCGAATCCATTAATATCCCAACCATTAGCGGTTCTACATCCCATGGTGCTGAAATATGTTCTTGGATCGTTTTTATCATAACCAGCATTTCCAGACCAATCTACATTCGCATAGTTTGGATAAAGTCTCTTACTGGTTGATTTTAAAGCAAGCCTGTATAAATCATAGTTAGGAGTTCCAGGCTTATCATTAACTCCTTTCATATATTGGAAAATACCACACATTTCTACCGTTGTTTTCACAATACTTTAACATTTCAATTTTTTAATATTGAAATCGGATTAGACTATATCATTACTACTATCTGAATTATAGTAGTACAAGGCACTTCAGGTATATATCGCTATATCCTTACTCCACTTTGGGATAGTCGTTTAACCTTACTTAATTATAAAATAATATCCATTAATTAATTTTTTATTTTTTGCTTTTCTCCATAAAGTTGTTAAACTTATATTATATTTCCTAGCAGCTTTTGATATAGATGGGAAACTTTCTATATAATTTCCTTTTTCATCAAAAACATCGATATCAATACCCTCAGAATCTCCTACTCTAATATTCCTATTATTATAATTATTATTATAGGAATATGTACACCATTCTAAGTTATTTACTTGATTGTTTGCTGGATTTTCATCTTTATGGTTTATAATCGGGTATTTATTTGGATTAGGAATAAAACACTCCGCAACAAGTCTATGAACAAATTTTCTAATTTTATTCTGGGAATTAGAAATAACTACCCTAAGATGACCATCTTTTGTTGTTTCAGGTTTTAAAATTCTTCCTTTAAATAATTTAGGGCCACACTTTGTAT
>JAEIGA010001980.1_pt1 | contig 32689 bp, 45 predicted proteins | sample 9270691 | NCBI WGS metagenome assembly JAEIGA01 (sample SAMN17057246, study PRJNA624740) | gut metagenome | biome: biome; isolation source: fecal sample | host: Bos grunniens | place: China: Xizang | collected 2019 | reverse complement strand
CAAGAAACACAATGTTACGCTGACCATCAGCGACAACATCGAAATGATTGGTGACAGATACTATATCAAAGCGACCGCAACACTCATCACAGAAGAAGGAAAGACTATCGAAGCTTCTGCATATGCAAGAGAAGCACTGTCGAAGAAAGGGGCAGATGACTCGCAGATAACAGGCATGGCATCATCATACGCAAGAAAATACGCACTTAACGGTTTGTTTTTAATCGACGATACAAAGGATGCTGATACAGACGAAAACAAAAAAGAGTCTGAAAGCAAAGCAAAGGCAGGCGTAAACATGGCAACTGAAGAGCAGATAGAGTTAATAATCGAACTTTGCAACGACCTGAGTTACCCCGTCGCCACCATTGAAAAGACATTCAAAGTTGATGACCTGCACGAGTTATCACATGGTGCAGCTGAAAATGTCATCAAACAGCTTACAAAAAAAGGAGCTAAAAAATGAGCGTAGATTTGTATTTACAGCTTCAAGACAAAATCACACAGCTTGATACATTTTTGAACGACCTTGCGGTCAAAGGCATAGAGAAAGCAAATGCGGAGCGTGACTACAGAGTTGCTCTCCGCAAGGAAATCCTCAAAGAAAGACAGAACGGCACACCTGTTTCAATACTTTCTGATGTATGCAGAGGAGAAGAAAGCATAGCGGAACTGAAGCTTGCACGAGACCTCGCAGAAACAATATACGATGCCACGAAAGAAGCATGCAACGGTACAAAGCTTGTAATACGAGTGCTTGAGGAGCAGATAGCAAGAGAATGGTCAAAAGCATAATACAAAGCGAAAGAGAATGTTTTATAACGGGTTCAACAACAATGCTTCATGAGCATCATATATTCGGTGGCACAGGCACAAGGCAGTTATCTGATCAATACGGACTGACAGTTTATCTGCGGTTCGATTGGCACAACGGAGAGAAATACGGAGTGCATTTTAACAAAGACCTTGACTTACGGCTGAAACGGATAGCACAAAAAAAAGCTATGGAGCATTACGGTTGGACTACTGAAGAGTTTATAAAGATATTTGGGAGAAATTTTCTATGAGAGTATTAGTAGCTTGCGAAGAAAGTCAGGCAGTAACAATAGAAGGCAGAAAACTTGGACACGAAGTTTACAGCTGCGACATAGTCGAATGCTCAGGCGGTCATCCTGAATGGCATATAAAACAAGATGTTATACCGCTACTTGATGGTGATTGCACATTCACAACGATGGATGGCACAGAGCATTACATAGATGGCGAATGGGATATGATTATTGCCTTTGTGCCTTGCACAAAAACGAGTAATGCAGGTGCAAGGCATCTCTATAAAGGGGGCAAGCTAAACTTAAAAAGATATTATGAAGGCTTATGTGGTAAGGCATTATTTCAAACGGTGAGAATGGCAAAATGCAAAAAAATAGTTATTGAAAACCCAACACCTTCAAAAATTTTTGATTACCCTGAACCTTCTCAAAAAATACAGCCTTTCCAATTTGGAGACCCATTCACAAAGCTTACTCTTTTGTGGGAGAAGGGAGTAGAACCGCTTGTTCCCACAAACATAGTTGAGCCTGAAAGGACATGGTGTCCAAGTGGCTCATACTCACACAAGCATGGAGAAAAGCACAGAGGGATGTTCACCACAGACAGAGCAAAAAATCGCAGCAAGACATTTCCGGGAATAGCAAAAGCAATAGCAGAACAATGGCTAGGAGAATGCAAATGAGACTTAAACCAAATTTAACAGATTTTCACTACAATGTTTTGAACTTACTTAAAGAAGGACATTCACAAGCAATACACGGCGATACAATTTCACAGATTTTAGGCATAGACAGACGCTCGATTCGTGGGTATATCGAAGACCTAACGATGAACGGATATGCAGTATGCAACTACGGCGACGGCAAAGGGTACTTTCTTCCTGAAACCGCAGAAGAATTAGAGCGAATGATACGCAAAAACGCATCTTACAAAAATAAATTCTTGCGTAAAGATTACGCTCTAAAAACCGCTCTAAAGCGTTTCATGTATTCGCCTGACACTTTAACGATTGACACAGAGAAACAGCCACAGGTGGCAGAGAACTAATTTATAAAAGAAGATACGAGGTATAACGATGAATAAAGCAATTTTAATTGGTAATTTTACAAGAGATCCGGAAAGAAAGACAACACCCAACGGCACAACCGTTACAACTTTCACACTTGCCGTACAGAGAAAATATAAAAACACCGCAGGTGAGTACGAAGCAGACTTTATTAACTGCGTAGCATGGAGAGCGTTAGCAGACCTTATAGCTAACAACTTTGCTAAAGGCTCAAAGATAGCTTTGACAGGTTCTATACAGACACGCTCATACGATGACAACGGCAAAAAACGCTATGTCACAGAGGTAATAGCAGAAGAAATAGACTTCTTGGAAAAAACAAAGAAAAAAGAAGCTGTTCAGGATGATAGTTGCGACGACTTTGTGATTGTAGACGATGAGGAATTACCGTTTTGATGTCAGAACATCAGCTACATGATTTAGCAGGTAGTCATGACAGCATGCTTATAGCATCAGAGTCACACAAGCTGCTTTATATAATCAGCAAAGACAAAGAAGAAAGAATAAGCTTGGGGATAGCCCTTAAAGACAAAGGGCTAATCTCCAAAGCTTTTGAACTCCCTGCAAAAGATATTCAGATCCTTTCAGAAGAACTTAAAGAAATATTAGATATTTATTTTTAGGAGCAGATATGAAACCCAAAGCATTCAATTTTTACCTTGACTACCTCGAAAACATCGAAGACCTTTCTGACGAACAGATAGGCGTACTGACAAGAGCATTGCTGATATATGCCAACACAGGCGAAGTTATCGAAATGGAGCTTGCAGTAAAGCAGACTTTTAAACCCATCAAGAAACAGATGGATATTGAATTTGAGAACTACGCACAGGTAGCAGAAAAACGCAGTGCTGCAGGTAAATCAGGTGGTAGACCTAAAAAAGACGAAAAAGCGAAAGAAAATAGCTCCGAAGAAAAAGCAAACGGTTCTACTGAAGAAGAAAACATAATAGAAATAAAAGCAAAAAAAGCAAATGCTTTTTTAAGTTTTGACGAAGAAAGCAAAAAAAGCAAAAGCATAGAAAACGAAAACGAAAACGAAAACGAAAACGAAAATAATATATCTTTTGTGCAAGCGTTTGACGATTTTTGGAATGCATATCCCAAGAAACGCAATAAACCGGCAGCAGAAAGAGCTTTTAAAAGGCTTAAGGTGAACCAAGATTTGCTAACAACAATGCTTAATGCAATTAAAAAGCAAATCAAAACAAGAGGTTGGCAAGATATACAGTATATCCCAAACCCTTCATCTTGGCTTAACGGGCGTATGTGGGAAGATAAAATAACGCAAGCAGATATTACCCCTCCAAACAAGTATACACAAAGCTATATACAGCGAGAAGAAGACTACGACGAAATGGAAGGCTTCAGCTACCTGCTTGAACTTGAGGATGAAGAATAATGCCAAGTGGAGTTTATGAACACAAAAACTGTATATATTTCACATTCTACGACAGCGTTACAGACGAGATACTGTGGTTCGGTACAGCAAAGGAACTTGTAGAAAAAGGGCAGTTTAAAAGCACACAACAGGTACATCACCTAGTCCATAGAATCAAATCAGGCAGGACTAAAAGTGTAGCGGTAGTAATAGACAGAGAGGTTTTAGAATGACGATTAACAGCAAGCAAAAGGGAGCAAGGTTCGAGCGACAGTTAGCTTCTAAACTTCGCAACGAAGGTTATGAATGCCGCAGGACACAGCAGTATTGCGGTAACACAGGCGATGCATCAGATGTCATCGGGTTACCGGGCATACACATCGAGGCTAAAAATCAAGAGCGTATGCATCTTTACGATTGGATGGCACAGGCTATACACGATGCTAAAGACGGACTACTGCCTACGGTGTTCCACAAAAAAAACAACGCTGAAATACTCGTAACGATGCGTTTTGACGATTGGATAAAAATATACAGAGAATGGGAGTGCGGAAGATGAAAAAACAAGAGGGTTGGTATAGAACATGTGCCAACTGTGGAAAGCAGATATGTTTTCCCTGCTTTGACAGATATGCATGGAAGATCAAAAACACAAGTAAGTTCTTCTGCTCGTATACCTGCATGGTTGAAGGAGAAGCAAAGGTAAAACAGCAGCAGAGAGAATATCAAAAAGCTGCAAGAGAAAGAGCAAGAAAGATGAGGGCAAGCAGAGCATGAAAGCAATATTGAAAATAAACGACAAAGAAATAGAAGTTGAAGTAAGCGAAGAACAGATAGAGAAGCTGACGAAGAAAAAGAAGAGTCCGTTTGCAAAAAGTGCTATCGGTGGCACTTATTATGCAATGGATTTTGATGGGTCGATTGACACCTGTACAGACTATAATACTGATTGTGATTCTGATGCGTACAAGGTAGCAAATTACTGTACCGACTATGACCTAATTCAGCAACAGGCTTGGAGAGAAACATTAAACCGCCTGTTGTGGAGGTGGCAGTATGAGCACGATGAGCCTTGCGATTGGGAAAATTTTGAAGCTAAACACGGAATTTATTTCAATACAGGAACAAACGAATTTGAGGTATTATTTGCTAATTCTTGTAAGGTGCAAACTATATACTTCACAACGAAAGCAAAAGCATATTGGGCAATTGAAGAAGTTGTAAAGCCTTTTATGAAAGAGCATCCCGACTTTGTATGGTGAGGTGAGAAAATGAGAGTTTCAGACATTATAGAAAGCGTTGCAAGTTCGATAGAAAAACAAATATATAAAGAGTGGAAGCACGAAGGCTGTCTTCTTGGAATGAGTAGCCAACATATCAATTTTGAAGTTGATGATAAAGAATATGTGATTGTGTTGCATAAAGTTGAAGAAGGGAAAGACTTTAGTTCTTATATAGGTGAAAAAAAATGAAAGTTAAATTATTAAGACTCCCCGATGATTTTGATTGGTCTGTAGCCTATGACACAGCATTATTCACAGAAGGAAAAGAAACAGCAAAATTGCCTACAAACGATTGGATGATAAGAATGCTAAAAGCAAGACATTCTCCTATTAGACTTTTAGAGTTTTTGTTTGAAATTACAGACATTCCTTATTGGGTGTCAGTACACTTGGTAAGACATATACACGCTGTGCCTTTTGTGCAGAGTCAGAGAAATGACAGACAGAACAAGTATGACAGAAACAAAGCACCTCAAGATGCACCTGTTAATATGCGTTGGCATATGAATGCAGAAGAGCTTATCACAATTGCAAATAAGCGGTTATGCGGTAAGGCTTCAAAAGAGACAAGAGAAGTTGTACAGATGATGTGCGATGAGGTTATCAAGGTTTGCCCGGAGTTTAAAGACGAGCTTGTGCCGATGTGCGAGAGGAACGGCGGTGTTTGCTACGAAATGCGTAGCTGCGGAAAGGCGAGAAGATGAAAAAATGTGAAAATTGCGTAAGCCGTTATATATGCGTTTTTGCAAAAAAGGAAGAAGCTTGCTTGGGTTTTGACGAAGAGACTTTATTTTGGGGCAATATAAGATTGTTATTCCCTGAAGCAAATATTGACCAAAAAAAGAATGTGATAAAACAGCTACAAGAAGAAGCTGCGGAAAGGCGAGAAGATGAGAAAAACGAATACATTTAAGCATAACGGATATACGCTGAAGCAAACATTGTGCAACAATCACTATATCATTTACGACAGCGAAGGTAAGATGGTTATGCATTGTGCTTGCACCGGGAGAATATCAGAAGAACAGGCAAAAAAGCACATAGACTTTTATACACAGATTACTTCCAATGGAACACTTGAAAAGATATTAGGAGAAGAAGATGAAGAAGATAGTTGATATGGATAAGTGGTTTGATGATTACTATCGGGCAATATACGGTGTGCAGGACCGTGTGAAGTTTGACCCTTGTTATGTTCACACGATAAAAGAGATAAATCTTTGGCTTGATTCACAGCCCGATGCAGAAGAAAAGCATGGGAAGTGGGAACTTATAGAGCATGTGATTGGAGATTATGCCTGCTGTACACACTGTAACGAAGAATATATTTGCTCTTGCGATTGGTCTTTTAAGGATTGGAATAGGTATATGAAATACTGCCCGAACTGCGGAGCGAAGATGGTAGGAGAAGAGGAATAATGGATAGAGAGACTATATTTTTGGCACTTGGTATGATTCAAGGTGCAGCTTTTGCGGCACAGAGAAACATAAGGGATGTAATTCTTGATGCAACAGAGTTGCTTCTGCAGGAACTCGGCAAAGACAAAGAAGAGGAGAAAGAGAAATGACAAACAAGGCTGTGGTTAACAACTTATGCAAAAAATAAATAGAGAAAGTAAGACTTTAAAAGTGAGTTAGCAGCCACAGCCTTTAATTAAAAGGAGAAATAAATGAGAATATGTAATACTTGTAGCTTCGCTTATTCTTGCGAGCTTAACTACAAAGAGAACTTGGAAAAATGTGCAAGCTATAAGCCAATTAATCAAGAAGCAAAAGCAGATAAAGGCAAATTAAAAATATCGCTTGTGCCTACGCAGATTATTAAGGACATAGCAGAAGTAAAAATGTATGGAGAAAAAAAATATGGCAGTTCCGAAAACTGGAAAACCGTAGAAGTGATTAGATACATTGATGCACTTTTAAGGCACACGCTTGAATTTATGAAAGATCCTTATTCAATAGACGAAGAATCAGGATTGCCGCACCGCAAACACATGGCTTGCAATATGGCGTTTATATGCGAAATGATGAATGAATAATTGGGGTTGGTAAGAGTTTTGCTTTAAGGGGTTGGCGATTCCAAACGAAAGGCAAAATTAAAATGAATACAAGCTTCAAAAAACATGAATATGTGGATATCCCCACAAAGATACAAGGGATTGTTTTTTACTCAATGCTTAACAGACGACACGCAAATCCTAATGTAGTTAAAGCCTGTGAACAGGCAATCAAGGAAGTTTGCAAAAACGAAAACGAAAAAAATATGCTGTATGAATATGTGACAACTGAATCATCTTATGTTACCATAGCAGGTAAGCACTTTTACTCTGTAAGGTCGCTTGAAAGATTGTTTAGTAAATACTTAAAAACAGCAGCAGCAAAGGTTATTAACCTTTAAGACGGGAAAATGAAAAAAAGAAAAGATGGAAGGTATCAGAAGGTCGTAACTATAGACGGCAAGAAACGCACATTCTATGGTTACACGCAAGCCGAAATAACAAAAAAAATTAGAGAATGGCAAGAGCAAATCGACAATGGCGAATTGTTCTCTGCCGTAGCTGAAGAGTGGTGGGAGTCGCACTCCCCCACTTTAGCTAACAACACTATTAAGCCGTATTTGCCGGCATACAAACGAGCGGTGCAGGAGTTTGGTGGTTTGTATATAAAAGACATTACACCGAACATGATAAACAAATACATCATTTCGTTTGCAAGAACCTACGCAGACAAGACAGTACGCACACAGCTTATGGTGTTTAATCTTATCTTCAGACACGGCGTCACAAACGGGTATATACAATATAACCCTGCCGTAGAGGTGAGAGTGCCAAAGAACTTACCGAAGAAGAAAATAGAAATGCCAACGGAAGAAGAAATAGAGATAGTCAAAAATTCCTACGATAAAACATTTGGTGCGTTTGCGTATTGGATCATGTACACAGGTATGCGAAGAGGTGAACTGCTTGCACTTACTTGGGAAGATGTAGACGAGAAGAACAGAGAGATTACGGTTTCTAAATCCATAGAACATGTTAACGGTAATCCGTTTGTGAAGTCACCAAAGACAGAAAGCGGATACAGGGTAATCCCGATAATTGACAAACTACACGAGAAGATACAATATAAAAAGAAAGGTGTTATATTTCCCGGTGCATCAGGTGGCTATGCAAAGGAACACGAATACGAAAGGCTATGGGAATTGTATCAGAGAGAAACAGGAACTTCGTTCTCTGCTCATCAACTTCGACACGGATTTACAACTATGCTTATAGAAAACGATACACCGATAGAAGTAGCACAGTACATATTAGGACACGCACAGATATCAACGACTATGGATATATACGCTCAACTACGAGATAAAAGACGCAAAGATGTCTACCAAAAACTGCAAAATGTAGACATTTAATAGTCAAATTTTAGTCAGAGATTTAATAAACCGCTTGGTTGAGCGGTTTTACGAGGGTTCAAATCCCTCCTTCTCCGCCAAATAGAAAATCCCATTATATAGCGAAAAATCGCTATTTAGTGGGATTTTTTAATATTTTTAATTGAAATAAATTAACATAAATTAACACAAATTAGCACAAAAAAGTTAGTCAAAAGTTAGTCAAAATAAATAAATTATTGTGCTTTTTTATGTACAATTAAAAATAACTGTGGTATAATGAATGTAAGTGATACTTTTCGTTTTTGATTTTTCCCTATCATGAAGAAAAAGCAGAGAGTTTTTCTCCCTGCTTTTTCTTTTTATTTTCTGTAAGCGTCTATGTAATATTTAGAGTGTGCCATCTGTTCCATTATTTTATCACGCTCCCAATTCCATATACTTTCTATATGTGGTTCATCGTGCATAAGAGATGCCACTCGTGACGCCTGTGACATAAGGTTTTCTGCGTGGGTCATTTCCTGATTTGCCATGCTGTGGTACATCTCTGCTAATGTGCGGTCTTCGTCTTTAGTGGTTAACGCACACATAGCATACTGTTCTGCACCCATAGTTTCTTCCCACATCTGTTTTACTATCTTTTTAAGTCTATGCATCATCTAATTTTCACCACCTCTGCGGAGATGTTGTTAATTGTAGCTGCCACACCTTCGTTTACGAATGAAATAGTAGCTGTTGTGCCGCAAGGTACTCTGACTATTGCGTTAACGGGCAGTGTAACAAGACCTGCTGCTGCCGCTGTTACCGATGCTTCGTTATCAGAGCCTACGCCGTTGATGTAGATGTCGGTAGTTACAACACCTGCTGCCGTTGCAGTTGCAACGATTGATGCGTTGATAAGGTAATAACCGGGCGAAAGCGTTATAGCGTTGCCTGTAAGTTCGATGCCACATCCAAAGCCATGAACAGGTGCACCAAGAGGAATAACACCGTTTACAGCTACTGCGTTGTCAGTTGTGTTGTGGATAAATAACATTGATTTCATAGTATTCTCCTTTCTAAAAAAGAAAAGTGGGAATGCACCCACTTTAGTGTGCTAAAATGCTACACTGTTGCAGCCACATCCACAGAAGGGGTTAGAACCGGATGTATAAGTTGTAGCCATAGGATAACGAACTACACCGCACATTCTATTGTCCATTTCGAGAGAAGCAACCTTGTCACGAAGAGTCTGAATTTCGTTCTGCTGAATCAATGCTCTTGTGGCTTCACCTTCTGCGTGTACCGCTGTCTTTAATTCGCAGCAGCAGTTAGCAAGCTGTGTCTGCACCGCTCTGCCTTCTGTGAGGATAGAGTTGTTGAGAGCGAATGTTGCATCTGAAATACCGTAGCCAAGTCTATCAAGCTTAGAGTCTAAACCCTGAAATCTCTGACCAAACAGAATTTCCTGCGTTGCTGCACTGTTGTCACCATAGCCAAAGCCGTTGCCGCCTCTGAAGAAGAGCAGTAAAATGATAATCCATATACCGCCGAAGCCTCCGCCAAAGCCGTTGTTGTTGCCGTTGATCGCTGCGAAATCCGCAGGGGACATCATAGAGTTTTCCATATTAGTTCTCCTTTGTATTTTTTATTTCTTGGTTATCCAAGATTGAACATCTTTTGTATGCTTGTTGCCTGTGCTTTCAACTGCTCAAACTGCTGTTGCGTCATCTGTCCATTTGAAAGCAGCTCCATAACTTTCTGCTGTGGGTCTGCACCGTTAAGCTGTTTTCTAAACTGTTCCAACTCCGTCAGAAAGTTCACTTGATTGTTCATTCCTAATATCGGATTTGCCATTAATCATTTCCTCCAATTTTTTGAGTCTTTCTTCGATGCTGTTCATCATCGCTTGTTCTTTTGGTACATGTGGTGTCATGTCAAATGCCATTACGGTTTTGTAGCCTGCACCATCGGTTTTCACCACATAACAAACCGGGTGCTGTGTATCAAGAAGGATTGCTGAGGAGTTCGCCGCCAAGCTGTATGCGTTTGCTCCTGCTTCGCCGTTCACTTCGATAATCTGCTGTGGCTGTTGAAAATAGTTGGGATAGTACATAGTTTCAATCCTTTCTTTTTCTCAAATAGTAAAAAAAAACCGCACACAAGTGCGGTCATATAACGGTCAAAAAACGGACAAAAAAAAGACCGCTAATATGCGGTCTTATATCAGTTGCATTATTTTCTTTACTGCTTCTACATGCTTGCGGCGTACTGTTTTTTCAGAGTAACCGAGAGTGTCAGCTATAAAGTTTATGTCCTGTTGTTTGACATATATACGGTCGAGGATTTCTTTGTCGATGCTTGAAATATTCAGCCGTGATACTATGTCGTTAAATATATTTATGTCTGCTATGCTTTTTATTCTGCGTTTTGTTTCTATGTGTGAAGTCATAACTTTTCTCCTTGAAAATTACGACTTCCCCTTAAAGTTAGTTAGATTTTGCCTTTGGCTGTCGGGTTATTTATTATGCCGAAGCCTACGAGTACAGGCAAAGCGGCGTTCATTACAGTGTCTACTGTTTCGCTGATGTCTACACCTACAAACTGTTTAACAACAAGAATTGCAAGTGCGGCGATAGACATCCACAAAGCCCAACTTTTAAGTCTGTTTTTTGTTGTTGCAATTGCTTCACTCATAACATTGCTCCTTTCTTAACCATTTAAAAGCCTGTTCCAAGTCTTCGCACCACAAGAGCCGTCAACTTCAAGACCTTTAGCCTTTTGGAATTTCTTTATTGCGGCTACGGATTTTGCTCCGCAAGAGCCGTCTATTTCAAGAGCTTTGCCGTTGTCGTCTGTGTAGCCGAGTCCTTTTAATATAGACTGCATAGCCTTAACTGGTTCGCCCTTTACACCTTTTTTTACTACTATTGTGTTCACCGTCACACTTCCTTTCGGTTTTGTTTCTGTTATTGCTTCTGCTATAAAATCATCAAAGATATTTAATCTGCCGTATTTGTTCCAACCGTTAGCAGAGATACTGCGTTTTACAACACCTAAATCTCTACCCTGCGATTCGATTACTTTTTCGCCATCGTATACGCCTATGTGATATGCGTGTCCGCTTGCGTAGCATTTAAAAACAAAGTCACCTGCACGAAGCTGTGATTTGGAAATCAAAGTGCATTTGTTTTTCAGGTTGTCAGCTGTCATATCGCCGTATATCTTTTTCTTGTTGCAAAGATAATACATAATAAGCCCTGAACAGTCGAATGCTTTTGCACCTTTGATGTCTTTACGCTGTTTCCAAAGCTTTATTGCTCTGTTGGCGTTGTTTGAAGATGTTTCCATGCTTCGGATCTTTTGTTCAGTCAAAGCCTTTAAATCCTCGCCCTGACCGCCCCACACATAGATACCTTTGTTTACATGCGAGTTAAGATAATCAAGAAAATCTGTTAAGTTTACTTTTGCCATATTATCACCTAAATAAATTTGAAATTAAATATGTGCCTATCCCACTTATAATCACAGACATTACTATCTGCCATATAGCTGCACTTTTTGTGCGTTGCGTGCCTTCAACCATTGATATTCTGTCGTCGACATCGTTTACCTTTGTAGCTAACTGCTGAACAGCAAGTGCAAGTTCCTGCGTTGATTTAGCAAGGTCTTTAATCTCTGCTTGTCGCTTGTATATATTTGTGACATCTTCCTCAAGTTTGCCTATACTTTTCTCGTGAGCAAAGACTTTTTCTGTTAACTGCTCTGTTGTCATTTGTTATCCTCTTTTATAAATTGTTTCTTTACGCCTGTAACGCTTTTATTTGCGTTCAACGACGCTCTTATATGCTTTTATGGTAAACAGCTTAAAACGGGCTTTAAGCTGTTCTTTTCCACATATAGCAGGTAATGTATGGCGGCATATTGTTATGCGGTTCGTTGTCGCCAAAGCTCATTTTGATTCCGCCAACAGATGTAGCACCACCGCCTTCTGTACCACCATTGCGATGTTTTTCACCAGTCTTAGTAGCTGAGAATACGCCGCTTACACTCGACACATTGGTTGAATTTGAATAATGGTAACCAATGTTGCCTTCGATTTTAGGCAACTGATTTTCAGTCAATGTGTGGAAATACTTACCACTTTTTGCTTCCGGCGTAACAAAAGTCAGAGCCAGCTCACTTTCGTCAAGCGTTCCAAAAATGTTATTTGTATTTTGTTCTATTGTGCCAATACCTACAGGTACACGACCCTGTCCCCAAGATACCCATGTGCCACCAAGATATGTTGAAGGGTTAATGTTGTTGGTTGTGATTTTGACAGAACCTACAGGGAAAAATATATTTAATATCTCAGAAATCGTTTTGCCGTCTAATCTCTCCGAGTTGTCGACTATACCGTTGCCGTTGCTGTCGTATACGGATTTGCTCATGTCGCCCGATCCAACTTCTGTTACTTTTTCATCAATAGCCTTTGAGATTTCCTCGTTGTTCATAAGGGAGTTGATGATTTCAATGTTGGCGTTTAATGCGTCGATTGCGGCGTTGATGTCTGTTTTAAGAGCAGTGTTGCCTTCATCGAATTTAGCTTTAAGAGCCTGTGCGGAAAGTGTTGGCTTGGTGGCAAGTTCGGATATTATATCTGTGTCTGTTGTTAACTTATTTATGTTTTTAAGTCCTAACATTTAACTTCTCCTTATTTCAGTCGTTTATTTAATATATAAGCATCCATTACGATTGACTTAAAAGCCAAGCATTTGTTTATACCTGCGGAGCGTACTCGCAGCTGTATTCTGCGGAAAGATTTTGCTTTTATCTTTCTCAGCACGAATGATGCGTTAGCAATACCATTGAAGTTTACATCGCCAAAATCCAAGTCCGCAAATGTGAAAGCTGAAGAGTTGTATTTAAGAACTTTTGATTCTTCTATTGATGTTTTCTCTGTTCTGTATAAAACCTCTACATTGCTTCGAGAACGAGTGTCTACATACAAATCGTTGTATTTGCGAATAAGCTTCTTGAATCTGTTCGGTGCTTTAAACCAAGAGAAAGGCGAGTCTACAAAGTCGTTTATAGGTCTGCCGTTGAAGTTGTATTTTAACGGTGCAAGGTCTCCGCTTTTCCAACCGTTGTCAAAGTAGAATCGACACAATGAACCGTTAGCCGCAAAGAACAGGTCGTCGTTTAACGATTTAAGCATAGTAGGCGATTTGAATTCGCCGCCTGTATAGATGTCGCCGTCAAGTACCTGTCCACTATATACACCGATGTCTTCAAGATACGCCCATTCGTATTCTGTAAACTGCGATACATTTGTTGCTCTCGTTGAAGAGTTTGCAATGTAACAATGACCGTTGGGGAAGAGTATGTAGAGCATACCTGCATACTGCTCAAACAAAGCTTTTGAAAGGTCTTCGGTTAACAACTTGCCGTCGACAAGTGACGAGCGGTGTTCGATGTTTCTTTCGTAAGACACATTTAAGTTTCGGGATATTGCCTTTAAGCCTTCGTTTGACAAAAAGACATTGTCATCCATGAACACTGCCTGTGAGTCTTTGGATAAACAACCGATGTTGCTGTTGCCGTTTGCAGCTTCGTAGTTTTCAGCTATGTAGTCGTCGCTGTATGCCTGTATTGACCATACAGAATAACTACCGTCTTGGTTGGTGTCGCCTTTGATAGAGATGAATTTGTTGTCTGACAAAAGCTGTAAGCCGATGATAGGTGTAGAGCCTGTACCTGCTTTGTCGGAGTACATAATCTCTCCAAAATATGTGAAATCAGCGTTCCCACTCCAAAAGATAGTGTTGGGGTACTCCGGATTACCGGTGAGAAAAACTCTGTTGTCAAAGACAATCATTTCTGTGCATTTGTTAATGCGGTCTGCGTAGCCGTCGGATGACTTTGCAGCCTTGATAAACAAGTTTTCTACACCGGCAATTTCAGGAGTTGGAGGAGGAGCGGTGAATGAAACCTTACCGTTGGTTCTATCTACTGTGAAGTCAGTGGGGTTATAGTATATGTCTTCTCCGTTTTCCTGTCGCCACGCAGTTACTTCAGCGGCGTCAAGGTCTTTGAGTGAAAGTGTAAATTCTTTAGTTGTGCCGTCTGCTGTGAAGCCTTCGATAAAATACGGTGTTAAGAAGTTCCTCTGCTGATACGCAGAGCCTTCTTTTGCGTTTGGTGTTTTGCCTGTCCAAGTCTGTGGGACAAATGCTATTGATTCCACAGTACCTACTGTTGTTCCGTCGTAGTAGACAAGCTTCTGTCCGTCTGCTATGACGAGAACTTTGTTAAAGACAATGCATCTTGCTATGCGTTCAGACAAGCCGTCGTATATTTCTGTTAAGTCGCTTTTTGTAAAAGCATTGGGGTAGTTGTTCCATAAATACAGTTTTGTACCTGCGTGGATAACAACTCTGTTTTGTTCTATGCCGTCGTCGTTTGTGTAGTTGAGTTTTTCGATGCCGTAGATTTCGTCACCGATTTCGCCAACTACAGAAAAGCCCGGATGTGTTTCCCAAACACCGATTTTGGATCGGTACATATTAACAGAGTTCGGTGTTCTGTAGCTTTCTGTATCATCAGAGCGGAAGTCTACACCTCTTACCGAACCAAATTCAAATGTTTGTGTGCTTTTTTTAGTTGCTGCGGCTTTCGCTCTTGCTACATACGCCATTTATTTACCTCGTTCTTACTATTACAGTGGGTTTAGACCTTCTGTTTTCTAACATCTGCATTCCCTGTTCGGTGTCGGATACAAACTCTGCGTATTCAGCGTCACTTGAAAGCAGTGAGCAGATTTTGTTTACGACAACAAACTCTGTGTCGATGGGGATGTCGATTTCTGTTTCGTTGTCTGTTTCTTCGGATACTTTATCGGGAAAGAATGTGGATTCTATCTCGTATACGCCTTCGTCTTCAGGAATGACAAGTTTGTTGTTTCTTACAGCAAAAGGCACAAGTGTTTTTTCGCCGTCTAAACGAAATACTCTTTCAATCTGATAAAGTCCGTATGGGATTTCGTGTTCGTTGCTTCCTGAGTAATCAGGTATGCGTTCTGTGTTTTCAAAGTTAGCGTTGTAAAGGCAGACATTGTTTATGCGGTAGTAGTATTCACCGCTAAACACTATCTTCATCATGCCACCGTCACCGCCGTTGCCTTTGTATGCGGTAAATGTGCGTGTTTTATCTTCTGCGTAGTGGTTAATTTTGTCTATGATGTTTTCACCTGAATACACAGTGATTTCAGCAGTGCCGTCTATTTCAAAGTAATATGCATATGCTCCGATTGCCGTAAACACAACATCTTCGTTGCGGTGTTCGCCTTCGGTTTCTGTTAACTGATTAAACGGCTTGCCCTGATATACATGCCATGTGCGTTTAATGTTTTTGCCGTAAAACACAAAGCGTGTAGCTTCGTTAAAAGCATGGGGGAAACGAGCCTGTAAATCTTCGTCGTCTGTGTAATGGTCTGTGTTTGAAGATTCGTATTCGTCTATCTTCTGATATACAATTTTTTTGTATTCGCCGTAGTTCATTTACTGTTCCTTTTTCTTTGGTACGATTTCTTTGAATTTTGTTCTTAAGCGTTTTGCTAAATTCTCGTTCGTTGTTTCAAAGTAACCTTTGCTGTCAAATCTTATTATTTTGACAGGGCGTGTTTTAAGTATTCTTACCATTAAGTTGGGTTCTGCTTTAAATCTCATTTATTCCTCCAAGTATTGCGGAGTTGCACCGCATTTATACTCTTTACTTGATAATAGGTGGGGAATAACCCCACCTTTAGTTTTAGATGTCTGTGGGTTCTGCAGCTTTTGTAAGTTTGCCACAAACAAGTTCGTCTGCTTTGATTGTTTTTGCACCGAAGAGGTGAAGACCGGAAACACCTACATCGAAGGAGTCTTCGAGATCCATTGCTCTTGTGTTTGTAACCTGATCAGCAAATGCGATTGCGTTTTTGCTACCACCGAGACAGCAAGATGCACCGGATGCGAGTGCTACATTGTTGGAAACATAAAGGTCGAAGCCGAGTTCTTTTGTCCAATCAACGCCGTTCTGACCGTCGATGCCGTTTTTAACACCGAATTTTACACCTGCGAGGAGGAGTTTGTGTTTTACCCACGGAGGAATAACAATCCATTTAGATTCGTTGGGAACATTTGCTTCGTCAAGAGCGAGGGACATATCGGAAATTGCTTCAAATACATTTACGCTGTTAACTGCTGTGTTTGTGATTGTTTTACCTGCCTGTGCATAAAGACCGAGAATGTATTTATCGCATTTGTCACGAAGCTGATAAGCTGCTCTTGCTGCCTGAGAAGACTGGAGAGCTACATTTGCCTGTGCTGCATCGATATCGGATACTTTGAATGCGAAGTAGTCCTGCTGGTCAACGGGTACGGGGATGTCTGTGCCGTTGAGTTCTTCGTATGTGATAGAACCTGCATATGTGCCGATTGTTACATCTGCGAGCTGACCGAAGTGAACTGTGTCACCGTGTTTTTTGATTTCGCCTGTGTATTCTGTGTTACAGATTTTTGTAGCTACGAGGTTGTTTTCGAGTGTTCTTAAGATTGTGGCTGCCCACAATTCGGGAATAAAAGCGTTAAGTGCCATAATGTGTTATCTCCTTTTGTTTAACGATTTCATAACCTTGTCGTAGTTCTTAAGAATTTCGTTTCTTGACATATTGCGTATCTGCTCGTCTGTGTAGAATCCACCTTCTGTTTCGGGTTCGGATTTAACACTTGCGGTTGTAGGCGGTTTTGCTTTTCTTTCACCTACCACTGCCGCTCTGTATGCGTTAACAGGTGATACGCCTGCCTGAAGCATCTTAAAAAACTGTGGGTCAAGGTTGTCTATTGTTTCAATGTTTTCTTCCGGAAATGCGTTTTGCAGTTCCGTTAATGTTTCGTGCTTCCTGTATTCGAAATCTCGTTCAAGAAGCTGTTTAAATTCAGGGTGGTTACGCATCTGGTGTTCAAATTCATTGTTTCTGCGTGCTTCCTCTGCTTTAAACTCTTCAACGGTTAGTCCCTGTTCTTCTGCCTGATAGCGGTATAATTTGTCTTTGTAGCTGTTAATGTCTTCCTTAAGCTTGTTTATTTCGCCGCTATAGCGAAGTGCTTCTTCTTCACGGGTTTTTCTGCGGATTTCGTTTATCCTGTCAGAAAACTCTTTCGTTTTGCTTTTTTTGGGGTTGGCATCCGTTATTTCAGTTCCTTGCACTTCCTGAACTTCGGGTGCTTCCGTTGTTTCCACAGCGGGCGAGTCCTGTGACATTGTCAGCCCATTCATTTCTGTCATAAGAAAATCCTTTCGATATTAGCTGCATCTCTGCGAAATAAAAAAAGATGAAAGTATCTTTTTCATACTTTCATCTTCTCATTCGTTACACCGACTAACCCGTCAGTTTTTTTGCGGATAAACCACACCATTCACAATCTTCAAACCAATATCACCTAATATGTCAAGTTTATCTTTTTTAGATATTGGTCTTGCATTGACATAGTCTATTACTCTTTGGTATTCGTCTGTTTCATAAGTGTAATCCGTGACAGACATTTTCAAAATAAGCTTTTGCGTTTCACTGATATTCATTTTGTTAATATAGCTTGCTATCTTTGCTTTTTTTGTTCCTGTTATTGCTTTGCCGTTTTCGTCTACATCTGCCTTAAATGTCTGTGCTTTAAAATCGACATAGGCAGAAGGCTTAAGCCCTACACTTGCAACATACGAAAAGCTATCGTCATCGGGATATTCTTTCTGCCAAAAGAACAGTATTTCGTCTTCTGTGTAACCTCCTGTCAACAAAGTTTCAGCGTGCATAATCTTTGTGTTTTTGCTTTTTTCTTTTTCTTCTGTGAATTCAACAAGTCTGTCGTTTTCGTATATGACATCTTCGTCAGTATACTGTGTTTTATCGTTGGATAATTCAGCGATCTCGATTTCTCTCTGCAGATATGTTTTAGGATTAATGCCCTGCGTTTCAGCATAAGATATAGAATCTCTATAATCTGTTTTATCACTTTCTATAAAACTTTCGTGTAAACCAACAATTTCCTTACTGTTTTTGCTGTTGTTTTTTATCCACATTGTTTGGTCGTATTTTTTTGACAACGAACTCATAGCCGAAGATGCCTTGATGAATGATTCTGCACTTACACCTTTTTCAACAGCGGTGTCGATTGATTTTCTGTCTTTTGTGCTTTTGTCTTCATAAACAGCAGCAAATATGTTTTGTTTTGCAGATTCAGATAAATCCATAGACGCTAAAACATTTTTCTTGTCCGCTGATATATTTGCACCAGTCATGCTATCTGTGACAGCTTTGTAATACGCATACTCCGAAACGCTGAACTTTCCGTCAAGCATAGCCTGTGACACTCTATCAGGTTGATAGTCTTTAAACATCTTTGCTTTTGCTTTTTCTTGTGCAAAATCATACGCTGTTTTAATAGTCGCTACCTTTTCTGACGGCAACATGAACTTATACTCATTGCTGTTTATAATTTCTTCAACTGCTTTGTATGCGGTATGTCCCAACACCTTTGAAAATTTAGTGTATTCCTGTGCATTAAATACATGTTCTTTGCCATTGATTGTGTATTTTTTATTAGCCACAGGAGGTATTACGCTGTCGTCACCTGTCATCAGGAACATCTTGTCAATTTCAACATCTACATTTGTGCTAGGCTTTTCAGAATAATAACCCGGACTTAACATGTTTTCCACAACACGCTGTCCTACATTTCCTGATTTAACTTCGTTGCCCCATCTGTCGAGTTTCGGCTGAAGAGTTGCAGGTGCTACCTTTTTCAATATTCCTTGCACAAACGAATCTATAGCATAAGGCAAATTGCTGTTAGGTTGGTAATATGTTGTGCGTTTTGTATCGTCTATAACCCTTGCAACAGAACCAAACACAGACGGTACATATTGACCTGCGTAGCTTGTCATTAAGTTGATAACCATATCTACCATAGGTGAGTTGCTGTTTGACGAATTTTTAATTGCTTTGTTTATGCTTGACAATACAGTAAAGTTAAACAAAGGCTCACTTATTTTGGTTATGCCATCAATCATGTTTTTAAAACTAGACATTACATCTCCAGTGTCATAAGCATTAAATACTTCAACCCCCATAAATAAAGGCATAGCCACAGGCATCGCCCAATCAAGAGTATAGGATTTATCTCCAATAACCAATGCGTAGTTTTGGTCTTCTTCGTCGTCGCCGCCTGAAAGCAGACCTTGTGATGCCAAAAACGCACCAATAGCCATTATTGCTGTGCCGGACAAACCTGTTGCTAAATTATCGATAGCCTGTGCTGCAGTGTGTTTACCATTTTTAACACCAACAGTCATATCTGTTATGCCTTTAATTACACCAATAGGTGAAAATTCTACACCTTGTTTCATTATGTTCATTGGTGTTTTTACAAAAGGCATCATACCTTCGCCGATAACATAAGTTGCAGCATTTAATCGTTTGAATTTTTCAAGGGCATTTGCTACTGCGTTGCTTTCTCTGTAGGTGGCTTTTAAAGCCTGTTCGATTGCATATTCAGAAATTTTTATATCGTCTTCTTTAGACATAGCTTCAGGATTTAATCCTCGTGCTTTAACAGCTTTGGCATATGCCCTTGTGTATGCAAGCTTTGAAAACAATGCGTCTTCTGCTGCAAGTGCAGTAAAGTTTACTTTTCTTAAAAACTCACCGATTTTATTTTTGAATATACGCTTTTTACGCTGTATAGCCATTTCTTCAGATTTATTGTTTTCCTTAAGAATATCCTTTATCGAATTATAAGATTCTTTACCTGCATCTATGTATTTTTTATCAGTTTTAGAAAACGGATTAAGAACTGATTTTGTTCGTTCTTCTTTTTTGATATAACCTGTTTTTTCTGCAATATTTTCAATACCTACACCAATGAGGTCTTTTAACTCTCTTGCAGGTATAGAAACTGCGTTACCTGCAATATTTCTCGCATGAGTAATAGGGTTAAGAAGCATTGCTACTCTTCGCCATGCCTGCATTTTTTCAAACCAATTTGCAGGTACTTGAGTAGCTATATCTTCTATAATTTCGTTTCTTACAGCAGATATTTCTTCTTCCGTCTTTGCTTCAAGCAGTTTTTTAGCAAGTGCTTCGTTTATCTTTGCTCCTTCAAAGCCTTTGTATTGTTTTTTCCACTTCTTGTTCATTCTTGCGAGTGAACGCTCAACGGAATACAACTGACCATCAGGAGTTATTTTGTTAAGCATCGATAACGACTGCACCGTCTGACCTGCTTCTGTAGCAAAGCTTCGCAATTCAAGTGCTACTTCATATGCAGACTGTGTGTCACCTGCTTTTAAATACTCGTTGTAAAGAGTTATCGCAAGCACTGACTTTTCAGGTGTAAAACGGCTGTTACCGTCTACTACTGACTGCCATTCTTCTGTTCTGACTCTGTTTAAGTCGTTGTCTTTTTGCTTAAAGATTTCGTTAGCTTTTGCTTCAAGGCTTTTGTTTGTGATAGGAATATACGATAAGTCCCCATCTACAACACCTTGTCTTAATCTCTGTTTTGCTTCAGCAGACAAATCAGGGTCAGACAACAATGAAACCGCAAGGTCTGAAAGCGTTTTGTTTTCGCTTGTTTTTTTAGGCAACACAACACCTTTTTTAAGCCCTTTTTCTTTTGCACCGTATTCCTCAACAAGTTCGTTAATCTTCTCCTCAGTTTTAGGAACAATATCTGTGCTTTGTTTAACAGAATATCTGATGTCGTTGTTTTTTAAATTAAATCTTTTAGACAACGGGATAATATCGCCGTTATCATCGTATGTAATATTGTCTGCCGACTTTATCTGCGTCTGTGGATCAAAGAAAGTATAAACAGTCGATGTCTTTTGCAGGCGTTTATTTCCTATCCCGCCATCGTCTGTTATATTGGTAATCTTTACACCCTTATAGCCGTTTTTCTTAGCATATTGTGCAAGTTCTTTGGTTGTTGTTTCAGCTCCATTAAACTGAATGTTGTTCCACCTTGAACCTTTTGCATCAACTTCAAGCAAGCCATCAGTATTAACATACAGCTTGTAGTTACCTCTATTTGCTTTGTATGCACTTTCAAGCTGTTGAGATGTTGCGTACAAGCTTGTTGCTGCATTGCGAATAGCTCTTGCTTCACTGCTTCTTAAGAAGTCGCTATCTGTATCGTATCTGTCATAAGCTTCAGTGTTGTAAAAAACATCATTAAGCAGATTATTAATATAGTTATCTCTGCCGTTAGCAACTTCAACACCGCCGTCTTTACCTTTTTTAACTGCATCTAATCGTGTATGCACAGGTACGCTTACTCGTGTTATTAAGTTTGAGCCTGCAACTTTATTGACGGTTGAAACAAAGTTCTGAAGTTTTGCGTTGTATGCCTCTTCGATCTTGCTTGTGTCAGTCTGACTTCTTTCGCTGATCGCTCTTGTGTTTTCCGTAGCCGAATATGTTCCCGCTGTGTCAAGAGAATCTGTTGCGTAGAATGTTATACCGTCTTCTGACACGCCTGTATCGGGAACGGTAAACCCAAACTGAGTAGTGCCATGATAAGCAACTTCAGTAAATCCTGCTTCTCTTGCGGCTTCGTCAACAAGCGTTTGTGCGGTATTTAAATCACCGTTTTCTATTGCCTGTGTGTACTGTGCGTCAGCCTGTTTTATAGAGTATTTAAATTCTCTATTATCTCGTCTTCCGTCTTGCTCGTCTTCAATATTTCCGTTATTTTCTTCGCTAAAGCGAATCGTTCTTCCAGTGTTGCTTTCTGACCTAAATTGTGAAAATGACTTTGTATTATTTGTTGTGTGTTCTCTGAAATTTTCAGATCCAACATAGTCTGAAATAAAATCCCTAACTCTGTCATTGTTTTTTCCTCCCAAAATTTGTCCAATAACTTCTATGTCTTCATTGATTCTTTCGTTAAAGACATAAACTGCAGATATTCCAACATTAACATAATCTGATGTTTTTATCTTATTGTTAATATTTTGTGTAAATATCAGCTTGTTATTAACAGGTATTATATATGCACCTTCTTTTGTTTGTGCATAATATTCACCTTTTTTTATGTCTCCAACTTTTTTGTAAAATTCTGCCGATTCTTGTCTTGTTATTATTTCATTTGCTAACGCCCAAGCCCCACGATTGTAGGATTTCTCTGTCATCTTATTTAAGCTTGAAGAATAAGAAAACTTTGTTTCGTCGGGGACATTAACATCTTTAAATGCTTTTTCAAAGTTGCTGTACGCTGTGTCGAGAACAGTGTTTTTGCCTGAAAGTTTTTTAATCTGTGTTTTAATCCAATCAAAAACCTTTTGTGCTAATGTCCTGTTGCCGTCAACGAAGCGTTTTAGTTTATTATAATCCGTGAAAATCTCACTTGCAACAAAGTCAGCTACAACTTCCTGCTGTGCTTCTTCAGTAGATAATGTAATTCCATGTTTGGCGTAGGTGTCGATTCTGTTTTGTACTTCTGTGTCAAAGTTTTCGCCGTAAAACTCTTTTACATTGTCCTGAAGGTCGTTGTAAAACTCTGAAGACTCTGTTCCATGAGTAAGTTCGTGAGAAATAACAAATCTTGCACCGTCTTCTGTGTTTGCTATGTTTCTGTTTATGACTATTCCGTCTTCTGAAACATAGCCTTGTATTCCTTCTGCAAGGGTCTGTACTCGGATTTTTATGCCTGTGTTTTTTTCAACGCTTTCATAAAGACTGAGTACTTTTTCGTCTGTTACTACATTAGCATAGTCAATAGCCGCAGTTTTATTTTCTTCCGATACAGCTTTAACAGCTTCTTTGATTTCCATAGGTGTCATTTCAGAGTTGATGTCTATGCCAAATTTAGAAGAGATATATTCTGCGTTCTGCGGATTAACAAGCATGCTACGACCGGTATCAGAGATGTCATTCCATTCTGCTTCATTGTAAAGGAACTGTTTAATAGAGTTTTCGTCTATCTCTGCTTGTTCCATCTGCTTCATAAGCAATGCAACATTATCAGCGTCGGGTGCGTTCTGTTCAAGCCAGTTTGCAGTGTTAAATGCGTCTGTTGTTGGTGCAAGTGCTTTAGCTTCTTCAATAAGTTGTGAGATTTGCCTTTGCTGTTTACCAAATGATACAGTGTCACCTGTTATTGTCACAGAGTTTGTGAGATTAGCCGTCAAAGCACCCATTATACCCTGATATATCTTTTCTTCCATAAAAGGATCGGTAAGATTGTCTTCGCCAAGAACAAGGTTTCTGTATACAGGTTCTAATATTGCCTGTAAATATTCTTCTGTAAACTCGCCTGATGAATCGATAGACTGTGCTGTTATCTGTGTTAATGCATAGCGTGCTACAGGGTTTTTAGCAACTCTTGCAATAGCACGAGAAGATGCACCTTTTAAACCTGTAAGTGCTTTACCACCGGCTATAGTGCTGACACCACTTAATGCATACTGCAAACCTGCTTCAGACCCTGCTGTCAACATAGCGTATGCTGATGCCTCGTTTGTTGTGTAACCTTGTCTGCGTGTGTCGTAGTATGTTTGCCCGTATACTGATGCAAATGTTGTTCCTGAGGAGGCAAGAGAAGCGACCATAGTCGGTGCACCTATACCTGCTGATGCTACAGAAGCTAAAATAGCTGGAACCATATTACCGATTGAATAAAGAGATTCTGCTAACATATCGTTGCCGTTTTTAAGATACGCATTGAATGTTTTTTTAGTCAAGCTTTCAACTTTTACATCGTCTGATGCAAGAGACGAAAAAGTATCTCCAATACCTCTTGCTGCATCAACAACACCAAAACCAAAAGCAAATCCGTATTTGGAATCATTTGTTTCTTCTGCAAGAGCTTTAGCAACACGATCTCCTAAAGAGTGTGTGTATAACGCTTTTAAGTAGTTTAATGCTTCTTCTTCGCCGTATTTATCAAGAACTGTGTAGTATTTGTTTTTTTCAACAGAAGTCATAAACATACTTGCTGTTTTTAAGTCAAAATCTTCTGTTGTTGATCCTGTTTCTGCTATATACGCAACAGGGTTATCAACATCGTTAACCAAATACTTGTCTTTGGCTTTACCACGCTCTACGCTTTCTAAACGATCGTTGTAGCTCATATTTGCATATTCGTTTTCATGTTTTACACGACTCTGCAAATCTCTGTCTGCTACAACTAAACCTGCTCGTTCCTGTCGTCTATCCTGCATCTCTGCTCGTGCTTTTTCTGCGTCTGTGTTTGCTATGACCGTTTCAGCCTGTGCTATCTCTGCTCGTATTTGTGCTTGGTCTTCATAGTTGCCGTTTGCTATTGCATCTGCGAGACGCTGTTGCAAAGATTCTCTACGGAGTTTAGCTTCTTCAGCCGTAGACATCATACCTGTCATGCCTTTGCGGTATTCTTCCTGCACAACTGCTTTTTCAAGGCGTTTATCCGCTTTGGCTACATCTTTGTCAAGCTGTTCAATTTCTCGTTCGTAAGTTTTATAGATATCTTTTGAATAGCCTTCAATGTTTTTGTTGTATGTGTCTGAGTTTTTATAGATGTTCTGTAATATCTGTGCACCATCATCGGCTTTTTTTGTGTTGCCACTGCCGTAAAGCATATCAAAAAACTCTAATGTGCCTTCGTCATAATCGTTGCCGTCGTTGAGAAGTTTGTTATATGCTTTGCCTGAAGAAACATAAGAGTCGTATTTGCTGCCGTCTACAGATACGCTTTTTAATGACTCCTGATAGCTGTTCCAATCGTTGTTATATTTTTCGTTCATTCGTTGTGTCCAAGTTTTGACACCACGACGACGATTTAATGTTGGGTCTTTTGTGTAAACACTGTCTTTAGGCTTTTGAATTGTTATATTAGAAGAAGAAGCAGGTTTTGTCTGCTTCTTATATGTTTCTTTTGTAACAACAGCCTGTCCCTGACCGCCTGACTCGCCTTTTTTCTGTGAGTTACCTCTTATTGTCTGTACGAGTTTGCCGTCTTCGTAGATATATGTATTACCATATCTTTTGACTGTTTTTCGTGCCATATTTTCTCCTTTTTACTTGGTTAACCATACCTTTTTGCCGCTTGAGTCTATGTAAAAATCAGTACCGGCATAGCGAGGGCTTACATTGCTGCTTTTACTGTTGCTTGTTTGGGTTGTGTTGTTAATACTGCTAGCCTTGTATTGTTTTATTACTTTTCCGTTAGGGGCACGAGTTACATAGTATCTTTCACCATCAATAATTTCTATGCTTGTTTTATTAGCTGGATTAGAAGATGTTGGAGGAGTACTATTATCAGTTATTTTCGTTGGAGGTGTTGTACTCGGACTGCCACCTGTACCGTTAGAAGAACCTATTGATGCAAGTTCTTTGTCGGCGTTCTGCTGTGCGATTATTGCATTTGCGTAGTTGGCTTCTAAATCTGCTTCCTGACCTGCTTTTTCTGCAAGGTATGCAGTCCACAGAGAGTTGGAACTCTGCATGTCTGCTGAGTAGTTAGCCTGATTCTGACCGAGTCCCTGTAACATAGTGCCGTATGCGGCGTTTTTCATGTATTCAGAAGTGCCTGTAGGGCGGTTGGTCTGTGAAGCTACTGTGCCGTATGGGTTAATAGCGTTTTTGTATGTGGTGTAGACACCCCTGTTGTGTGATTCAAGTGTCTGTTTTGCCAACGCTTCTCGGTCGGCTTTTTCCTGCGACTGAAGCTGCTGCTGTGCGTTTATAGCTGCTTGCTGTTTTTCGTAGGTTTTCCTCAGTAAATCGTATGCGTTTTCTGCCATTTATTTACTCCTTTGCTGCTGCGGCGTCGATTGTCGCCTGAGTGTATGCGTCGTTCATTGCCTGTGTGGCGTTTGCTTCGGATTCCTGTAGCTGCTGCTGAAGTTCAAGGTTTTCAGTTGCTGCTTGGTCGAGTGCCTGTTGTTCCATTGTCTGCTGTGCCATCTGTCGTGCTTCGATGATTGCGTTCATTCTCGGTTTAATCGGGTCGTCGTCGGCTATGAGCATTGCGTATTCCTCAAATGAAATCATCTTGTTCATCATAAGGTTATCGGCTTTCTGCTGTTCGGTTACCTTGTTGAACGGTGTAGTAGGTGTTATGTCTACTCTGATGTTTATACGCATCTTTTCGAGTACATTTTTTGGTACAATCATCAACTCGTCGTTTATTCTTATGTGTACGCCTTCCGTAAAATAATTACGCCACATGTCGTAAAGAATGTACGCTATTTCTTCGATGAACATCTTGAAGTGTTCTGCCTGTCGTGAAAGCGGTGCTTTTGCGGCTTCCTGAAGTGCAAGTACAGCAGAGTAGTTGTCTAACTTATCTGTGCCTCGTGCTATGTCAGATGCACCTGCCGCTTCTTTGGTGTATGTCATAACCTCTTCAAGTACATGTTTCGCATCAGAGGTCATAGGTGCAGGATTGATGTAGCCGACCTGCTCCATTGCTTTGGAGATGTCGGTTTCTTCAACTTCTAACGCCACACCGACTGCGTCTATTTGGTCTTTGTTTACTACGCCTGAAGAGTAGACGAGTTTCGGGAACGCAGACATCTTTGTAGCTATTAAACGATACGCTTCAAGGCGGTTTACCCAAATCTGATTTGGGATGTATTTATGCACATCAGATACGCCACGACAAAGTCCGTGTTTGTTTTCCCATACAAACGATGCAATGGGGTAGCGAGTGAGTTTAAGGTCTGTGTCTTTGCGGTAGACTACGGTTTTTGTGGATTCCATTATGTGAACCGTACCGTTTTCTTTCCACAGCTTCATAATACACAGGCATTTGGAGTCGTTTTTAACTTCTTCTGTATAGCCTGTAGCCTGATCCCTGTCGTCGTCTGGGACTATTCTGCGAATGTCTTTTGCAGGTATGCCGTATTCTTTGGCTTTTTTCTTTACAAAGTCTACTGTTCTGCGGAAGAGAAGGAGGATATACGGCTGTTTCTGTACATCACGCTGATTTTCGTCGCCGAACATGATGTTGGTGTTGGAAACCATTTCCTGTCTGACCTGTCCGTCTACTGCTACACCGTTTTCGCGTTTGTCGCTGTCTTCGTAGTAAAGGTACATATACGAGTCACCTGCTATTAAAGCGTCTTTGATGACATCGTATACAGCGGCATCCATTTTGTTCATCTCCCAGTATTCGTCGAAATACTGTCCTAAGCTGCTGCAAACCTGCTGACTGTCGGCGTATGCCTGTCCCTGAAGTGAGTAGTTCATCGGTCTGTAAACAGCCTGAAGTGAGTTTTGTGTTAACACTGTAACTTTGTAGTCGATGATAGGCTTGATTATCTCAATGATAGGCATCTTTTCACCGCCGGATTTAAGTCCGTGCCAGTGGTCGCCTTCGTAGAAGCGGTAGTTCTGTGTCGTGGAGTCTACGAGGTTAAGGCGGTCAAGAAAGTCTTTGCCTTTTTCGTATAACTGCCATACTTCTGTTATATCTTTATTCAATGGGTTTTTGCCCCCTTTCTGTGCCGTCGTATAAGATTACATTGTCTAATATCGTCTGCCATTTGCGTGCTTCTGCGACTTTAATGTCTATTAGGCGTTGTTCTTCAGGTGTTATGTTGCGTTTGGTTTTCTTTTTCTTCTTGAATAGATCTAAAAACTTCATTTTCTTAAAATGCACTTATCTTTGCACTCGTGCCAAGTGAGTCGAATGTTTCTTCCCAAAATTCGTACTGCCGTGACCTGCGAAGAGTCATTTTGGGGTTGGTTACGCTTCTGTGGTATTCTCGCATCAAGCACTGAGACATAGAGTCGACCATGTCGTCGTGTGCCGCTCTTGGAAACAACGCACATTCTTCTATCAATGCGTCGCCCCATGATGTTCGTGGTATATGCACATTACCTGCTTCGATGATGCCTGATATAGCGTTTACTCGTGCTATTTTGCCGCCTAAAGGTGTTATTTTGATGATTGCATGGAGTTTACGGCGTAGGACATTGATGATTGCCGCACCGTTGGCTTTTTCTTCTATGTAGATAGCAGAGTAGCTTGGATACTTATTGGCTAACGCTACTATGGCGTTGGTGGTGTCGACGAAATCCATCTTTCTGTGTACCATGTCTAAAAGATAGATATCGCTGTTTATCTTGCCCCACACTGTTATCGCTACAAAGTCAGAGGTGTTGTCGCCTTTGAAAGCTGCGTCGACAGATATTACTATCCTTCGGCATTCAGGTGGCTCGTCAAAGCGTTTCCACCATTCACGCATGATGATGTTACCTTCGGCTGTTGATGGATGACCTTGATAAAGTGCGTTCCATGTACGAGAACCGCCGTCGTATGACGATTTCATCTCCTTAAGCCATTTATCGTCTTTGCCTATCTCCGGACACAACGCTTCACCGACTTTGCGACCTAACGGGTCGTCTTCTTCGGCTTCGCAAGGCAGGTTAATGACTTTAACATGTTTTTCTCGCTGTGATATCCTACCTGCTAAGTCGTCTTCGTGCCATCGTGTTTGTATGACTATGACCTTTGCACCTGCGGCAAGTCGTGTTTTGAATGAATCCTGCCATTCTGACCATAGCCTTTCTCTGTAGGTTTCAGAGTCGGCTTCACTACGGTTTTTGATAGGGTCGTCGATTATCATTAAGTCTGCAGGTCTGCCTGTAACGCCTGACATAACGCCTCGTGATATCATGCCGCCGCCTTTTTCGGTTTCAAATTCCGTTACCGAGTTGGTGGATTTGGATAACGAAACGCCTAAGTCTTTGCCGAATTCTTCGAGTTTCCTGCGGTTTTTACGACCGAATGTCTGTGCAAAGTCTTCAGAGTAGGATATCTCTATGACTCTGCGTGCAGGGTAGTTAACTAGATACCAAGACGGGAATGTTTCGGTTATGGTCATCGACTTACCGTGCTGTGGAGGAACTGATAGAACCAAAATGTCGTATGCGTGTCCTGTGTCTTCCTGTACAAAGTTTTGTATAGTTTCGCAGAGAAACGAGACCATTCTTCCGGGCTTCCATACCCTGCGGTGAACTAAGTAGCAGTAGGATTTGAAGTCTTCTTTGGCTAATTGAAACATCGCTGTGGTGGCTAACACATCACTCAATTGATATCACCTCCGCAGGTAGTTCTTTCTTTACATAGCCTAGTTCGGAAAGCATGTCTCTTGCGTCTTTTTCTGTTATCGATGTGCTTACATTTACTGTAGTCTGCGGTGCATGGAGTCCGCACATCTTGTTTAACTCTCGTATGCCTTCAAGTGCTGTCTTGAGTTCGCCTTTGCCCATTGCAAGATCGATTATCTCTTTTATCTTTTCTTCTGACTTCTGCTTGTTCCAATCAATACGGTACGCCAATCGGGATTTGATAGAGTCTATCCTCGCTCGTATATGCTCCTTCTTCATTACACGGCTTGCGAGTTCCTTTGCCGTTTTGCGTTTGTCTGATGTCGTTCCGTATGCCTGTATGTATGCATCGGTCTGATTGTAGCCTCTTCGGGCTATTAGCTGACAGAATTCCTCTTCTCTGTCGGTTAACTGTAGTTTCACTTTGCTCATAGCTTCACATTATCAGTTTGTACACCGACTAACCCGTCAGCTTTGGACAATAAAAAAAAGACACCGCTTTGGGTGTCTAGGTAGGGGGAAAGAGGTGCTTTACATGTCAAGTTCTGCTTTAAGTATATAATACCACATACTTTTAATAAAATCAACACTGTGTTTACTTTAAATCATTTAGTATACTTTTTATTTTTACTCGTTGACCACCCTTACAACAAAGTAGGGGAGGTAATTGGAGCATACCCCCTGTGTCTTTTATAAACTCCTGTACGCCTTTCTAACTGTAGATAAAGACATAAAGGTATAAATTACTGTCTATGGTATAAAAGGCTGTAATAGGCTTTGTTATGGGATTTTTTGGAATAAATTCTTGGAGGCATTATTACCGACCACCCTGCGACCCCGGTACTCGTATGGAGACTGCCCCCTACCATAGGGGTGCGTGTTGCGTGTGCGTGCGTGCGTATGTATAAATAGGTAGCAAGGGGTTATTAAAAAAATAAAGATTGAGAGAGAGAGCAAGGCAAGCTAACAGTTTTAAGGGTGGATGACAACGACAACAGACGCAGTGAGACGAACGAAAACGCAAACGGAATTGGATGTGTATTTCCCTATATATGGATTGGCATAAGCAGCCCTTTTCTTTTATATTTTCCCGCCCATCGCAACCTTTTTTCACTATTTCAAAAAAAACTATTGACAATTAGGCAATGCCTATAGTATAATCGATACTGTCAAGAGCAGTTGACAACATCACAGTTAAAAAACGAACGGCACAATCAGTGCTTGTGAGCAGTCAAAAGCAAAGACAAAAAATAGTGCTTGACAAGTAGGCACTGCCTAATGTATAATAACAAGCGTAAAGCACGAGAGCAAACAGTGCAGTTAAAAAATGGACGGCTCAAACAGAGCTTGCACAACGGCAAAAGTGAGTTACAAAAGTTATTTAAAAAAGTAAAAAGTGGGTGATAGTATATCCAAATATAAAAGCCAAACTGCGTGGAACAAGACACATACCACACAGTACACAATCAAGTTCAATAATAATACCGATAAAGATATTATTGAGCACATCACAAAAAAAGAAAATAAAACGGGTTATATCAAAACTTTAATTCGTGATGATATAGCCAAGCAAAAGTAAAAAAAGATAGTCGCCCCAACCGACCAAAGTTAAGCGACTATCCACAAGTAAAACACCAAAGGGTATTTTATATCATTGTAATACCCCGTGGTGCAAAAATCAAGGGGTATTTTTTATGGCAAAAATTCACATCACAAATCACAGCGGCAAGATGACGGGTATACAAAGCATATCAACGGCATGCAGTTGCAACCCGTTGTGCATAGAACGAGCAAAAAACACGGATACAATATGCAGCAAGTGTTACGCAACAACATATCTTAAAATGCGTAAAAACTTAAAATTAGCATTGGAACGCAACAGTGAATTACTGTCCAATGCGGTTATACCAACAGACGAATTACCAATCATCAACGCAAGCATTTTCCGTTTTGAAGCATTCGGCGATTTAATCAATGATACTCATTTGGTTAACTTTATCAACATTGCAAAAGCTAACCCAAACACAACATTTGCACTTTGGACGAAAAACGCCCATATCTTAAAGTCGGTATTCTCAAATACGGACAAGCCTAACAACTTAAATATTATCTTGAGCAGTCCGTTCATCAATAAAGTCGCAACTGTGCCGACAGAGTTAAGCAATATCATTGACAAGGTTTTCACAGTCTATGACAAGGCTCAAAATGTCGATATCAACTGTGGCTCAAAAGACTGTTTAGGATGCCGTCTGTGCTATAGCAAGAACAATACAACACTCATTAGCGAACGCTTAAAATAGGGGGATATTATGGAAAACTTTATCAAAATATTAAAAGACGATACCAACAAAGCTTATGATTACATATCTAACAACTACTATCGCATGGACAAAGGTGAACTAAGCGACATCATCAAGGAATTACTGTTCGCGGTTTATTCCTACTCAATACGGGATGACGCACTTGCGGAATCCACAATATTAAATGATGTACTTGTTAACTTAACGGACATGTACGAATAAAGGGGGAAAACTATGATTAGGGGATATATGACAGACTTAGACGAATTTTTCAACGAAATCAACAACGGCAAGCACACAAACAAACTTTTAGTATCTTATTTCGGCTCTCATGATTTCTTTTTAGCACCCAAAAGCAGCTTAGACCGATATCTTAATGACGAACGGATATCAATGATTATCGACGGGGCAAATGGCAACTTAATAACGGGGGATGAAATATGACTTACAGACCAATCTACAATCACGCAGCCGTCAAGGCACAAAAAGAACAAGCAAAAAAAGAAAAGACTATAACGGCATTATTAGCCATAGGCACAACGGCATTATTCATAGCAAGACCATTTATTTTGAACTTAGTATAGGGGGAAAAACAATGACAAATATAACAACCGATTTTGATAAATTTTGCGAGACTTTTAACGCACAAGAACTTGAACACATAGTATTCGTGTCATACGGGTATGATTTCACATTGGAAGCCTACTATTATCACTGCTTTAACGATGAATTTTTCGACGCATTTTTTAAAGACAACCCGTCGGCAGCTGCATATGCAACGCATTTTGGTAATATAAGTTGGGACGATGACAGAATCAAATTCGACGCACATGGATATCTTGAAACGATAAGTGATTGGGACTACGAAAACTTACTTATTGAGAACAGAGAAGAAATAGTTGAAGAAGCTATAGAATTATTCAAATACGAAGGTAAAGTATTCGACGAAGAAATCAACGCCCGCATTGCGGAATACCTGAACAAATAACAACACACCGAGAAATAGATTTATTAAAGGAGATAAAAACCATGAAAATATACACAGAACAATCTTTGACAAATTTTGATTTTTGGAGCGGTGCAATTGATACTGTTAACTACCTGACCGAAGAAGAAATTGACACAAT
>JAEIGA010001979.1_pt1 | contig 32695 bp, 31 predicted proteins | sample 9270691 | NCBI WGS metagenome assembly JAEIGA01 (sample SAMN17057246, study PRJNA624740) | gut metagenome | biome: biome; isolation source: fecal sample | host: Bos grunniens | place: China: Xizang | collected 2019 | reverse complement strand
GCCCTGAGGACAGATTCAAGAAATTCAGACGCAAGGATCCTATTCAGGACAACAAGATCATCGTCCAGCACGGCAGCCGCGACATGATGAACGAGGCCTTCCGTGTGCTCAGAACCAATGTGGACCTCATGATAGGCAACAAGAAGGAGTCTCAGGTGCTCATGTTCACTTCGTTCAACCCAGGTGCCGGAAAGACATTCACTGTGATGAATCTTGCGGCCAGCATGGCCCTCAAGGGAGCAAAGGTCCTTCTCATCGACCTCGACCTTCGCAAGGCCTCACTCAGCAAGGCCCTCGGCACAGTCCACTCAGGCGTGGCAGCCTACCTAAACGGAAAGACTGACGACTACAGACCGAATGTTGATGAGCTCGAGCCAAATCTCTTCGTACTTCCTATCGGAACCCTTCCTCCAAACCCTACAGAGCTTCTTCTCACAGACAGGTTCAAGAAGATGATCGAGCAGATGCGTGGAGAGTATGACTACATCTTCCTCGACTGTCCGCCTATCGACATCGTGGCTGACGCAAGCCTGATCACAGAGGTGGTGGACATGAGCATCTTCGTGATGAGAGCCAACAGAATTGACAGAAACCTTCTTCCTAACATAGAAGAACTCTACCGCAGCGGAAGATACCACCACATGACCATGCTCCTTAACTGCGTGGACATCAAGTACAAGAGATACGGCTACGGCAAGTCAAGCTACGGCTACGGATATGGCTACAGTGACTAAATTCTTCGACCTCTTCAAATCCAAATACTCACTTTTGAGTGGAGATGTCCTTAAAGGCATGACTGACCATCATTCCCACATCCTCTTCGGAGTGGATGATGGTCTGAGGACCCTTGAGGAATCACTCCAGGTGCTTGAGTTCATGGAAAAGGAGGGGGTTGCAGAACTTTGGTGTACTCCTCACGTCATGGAGGACAAGCCAAACACGACCGAGCAGCTTAAGACCAGATTTGAAGAACTTCAGAACGCATACCACGGCAGCATCCGCCTGAATCTGGCGGCCGAGTACATGCTGGACACAATCTTCGAAGAAAGATTTTCCAGCAAGGACCTGCTGCTGATGAAGGAAAACACCTTCCTTGTGGAGACTTCCACCTGGAACCCTCCTCCATCCCTCTATGAAACGCTGAGAAACATCCTCGGCGCAGGATACAGACCTCTTCTTGCTCACCCGGAGCGATATCGCTATCTCAGTGAGCCAAGCTATGAAAGACTTCACAAGATGGGAGTACATTTCCAATTGAACCTCGCCTCCTTGATCGGCTACTATGGAGAGACCGCCATGAGAAAGGCTCATTGGATTCTTAAAAAAGGCTGGTACAGCTCAGTTGGTACCGATTGCCACAGACTCAAGGCCCTTGAAGAACAGCTGAACAGATCTGTCCTTAAGAAGGAAACCCTCGAATTTATTAAATGTATAAAATGATATAACTATGGGAATCTTGAAAAACTTTAAAAGATACGCATCCCGTTTTGTATCGGAATATCTGAGCACAAGAGTCATATTTGTCTACGACATGCTCATGTCCCTTGCGGCATCTCTGGTGATGCTGACAGTGGTGGACATGTTCCTCTATGCCGGATCCTTCCATTGGAAGCTGATTGCCTACTGGCTCGGCCTGTCCTTTGTATTCTCCTTCATTGCCATCTGGAGACTAAGGACCTACAGAATCATCGTCCGTCACATGACTCTGACGGAAATGGCCCGTTTTGCCCTTGTGGCCCTGCTGAAGGCAGCGGCTGTAGGTATTGTGTTCGGACTCACATTCAACTTCTCGCCTTTGCTCTATGTCATGGCGGCATCAGACTTCTTCCTCACCTTCGGAATGTTCTTCATCCTGAGGCTTGCGATGCTCTATGCCTACAATATCATAAAGTCACAGATGGAGCACAGGGATTCCATCCAGAACATCCTGGTCTATGGAATAGGCATCAAGTCAGTCTCGCTTCTGAACCGCTTTGCCAACTCTTCCAACTACAATGTTGTTGGCTTCATCCAGTTCGGCAACACCAACGTCACCCATGTCATCTCAGAAAAGAAGGTGTACTACATCGCCTCTGAGGAGGACTACGATGCTGTGGTCGAAAAGAAGGATGTGACAGCCATCATCTTTGCCACAGAAGAGGAGGCCCGCATGGAGCAGGACCGAGTGATCAGATACTCGATGAACGCAGGACTGAAGCTTCTGTTCGCTCCTCCGGTGGACGAGATGGTTGACGGAAAGCCGGCCCATCAGATCCGCAACATCGAGATCGAGGACCTTCTCATGCGTAATGAGATCAAGATCAACATGGAAGAGATCGTGGAGAACTTCCGCGGAAAGACTGTCCTTGTGACCGGAGCAGCAGGATCCATCGGTTCCGAGCTCTGCCGTCAGCTTGCAGGCTTCGGGGTCAAGGAACTCGTCCTCTTCGACAATGCAGAGACTCCGATGCATAATCTCCGCCTCGAACTTGAGGCCACATTCCCTGAACTTAAGTTCACTCCGATTATCGGTGATGTCCGCCAGCTCCCGCGTCTGGACTATGTCTTCCGCAAATGGCACCCGCAGGTGGTCTTCCACGCAGCAGCCTACAAGCACGTTCCCCTCATGGAGGAGAACCCTTGCGAGGCTGTCCTTGTGAATGTGATCGGTTCGCGAAACGTGGCCGACAAGTGTCTTGAGTACGATGTGGAGAAGATGGTGATGGTCTCGACCGACAAGGCCGTGAACCCGACCAACATCATGGGCTGCACCAAGCGCCTTGCAGAGATCTATGTCCAGTCACTTGGCCTCGCCATGGAGCAGGGCAAGAAGGCTGGCAAGACCAAGTTCGTGACCACACGTTTCGGAAACGTCCTGGGCAGCAACGGCTCAGTGATTCCTCGCTTCCGCGACCAGATTGCAAGCGGCGGCCCTGTGACAGTGACCCACCCTGAGATCACCCGCTTCTTCATGACCATCCCTGAGGCCTGCCGCCTGGTGATGGAAGCAGCAACGATGAGCGACGGCAACCAGATCTTCGTCTTCGATATGGGAGAATCCGTGAAGATCGACGACCTCGCCCGCCGCATGATCCGCCTCGCCGGCTTCACTCCGGACAAAGATATCAAGATCGAATACAGCGGTCTCCGCCCAGGCGAAAAGCTCTACGAAGAAGTCCTTGCAACCAATGAGAACACCCTCCCGACAAATCACAGCCGCATCCGCATTGCAAAGGTACGCGAATACGACTATGCTGATGCAAATGACACCATCGCCGAACTTGAACGCCTTTCTAGAGAAGTCGTAATTCCCGATATGGTTCGTCTCATGAAACAAACCGTACCTGAGTTCATTTCCAAGAACTCTCGATTTGAAATATACGACGCTCCACGTCATTGCGAGGAGCGAAGCGACGTGGCAATCTAATAATGAGTAAGTAAACAAAATAATATGTCAGTATTTGAAAACAAAACCCTCCTGATCACAGGTGGTACAGGATCTTTCGGAAATGCTGTACTTCGTCGTTTCCTCACAAGCGACATTAAGGAAATCCGTATCTTTTCTCGTGATGAGAAGAAGCAGGACGACATGAGACACCACCTCCAGGCAGCCTATCCTGAGGTTGCTCACAAGGTAAAGTTCTACATCGGCAACGTGCGTAACCGTGAGTCTGTTGACGTTGCTATGCGTGGTGTAGATTACGTCTTCGCAGCAGCTGCTTTGAAGCAGGTTCCTTCTTGCGAGTTCTTCCCGATGGAGGCAACTATGACAAACGTTATTGGAACTAACAACGTTCTCCTTTCGGCTATTGATCACGGTGTAAAGAACGTAGTGGTTCTTTCAACTGACAAGGCAGCATACCCAATCAATGCAATGGGTATTTCAAAGGCACTTATGGAGAAGGTTGCAATCGCAAAGGGACGTGAACTTGGCGAGGATGGCGGTACAACTATCTGCTGTACACGTTATGGCAATGTTATGGCGTCACGTGGTTCTGTTATTCCTCTTTGGGTAGAGCAGATCATGGCAGGTAAGCAAATTACCATCACTGATCCGAGCATGACTCGTTTCATGATGACACTTGATGATGCGGTAGACCTCGTGATCTACGCATTTACTCACGGTCATAACGGAGACCTCTTCGTTCAGAAGGCTCCAGCTGCGACTCTTGAGACTCTTGCTGAGGCTTTGAAGCAGATATATTCAAAGGTGGATCCTAAATACGGTGAAACAGAGGTCAAGATTATTGGAACACGCCACGGTGAGAAACTCTATGAGACTCTTGTAACTCGTGAGGAGATGGCAAAGGCAATTGATATGGGTAACTACTACCGTATCCCATGCGACACCCGCGACCTCAACTACGACAAGTTCTTCACCGAGGGCAACGAGGACATGACCAAGATCGAGGACTACCACTCACACAACACCGCCCGCCTCGACGTAGAAGGCATGAAGGAGCAGCTCATGCGCCTCCGCTTCATCCAGGAAGACCTCGGTCTCCTTCCACGTGCAAAAGCAAGAGATATCCGCTCAGAGTAAAAGAATATCACGTTGTTTCGTTTCACGTCATTGCGAGGAGCGAAGCGACGTGGCAATCTGTATAAAATGAAAATCTTAGTAACAGGTGCAAAAGGATTCGTAGGAAAGAATCTCTGCGCCCAATTTAACAACATAAAAGACGGCAAATGCGTCGTGCCCCTCACGTCATTGCGAGGAGCACAGCGACGTGGCAATCTCATAATCAGTGAGGTCTATGAGTACGACATCGACTCAACCATTGAGGACCTTGACAAGTACTGCTCAGACTGCGACTTCGTCTTCAACCTCGCAGGAGTAAACCGACCTCAGACTCCAGAGGAATTCATGCAGGGAAACTTCGGTTTTGCTTCTTTGCTTCTTGACACTCTTAAGAAACATGGCAATAAATGCCCAGTAATGATCTCAAGCTCAATCCAGGCCACTCTCGCCGGCCGTTTTGGTACAAGCGAGTACGGAAAGAGCAAAAAAGCTGGAGAAGAGCTTATGTTTGAGTATGAGAAAGAGACTGGAGCGAAGGTTCTTGTGTATCGTTTCCCTAATCTCTTTGGTAAGTGGTGTAGACCTAACTACAACTCAGCAGTAGCTACCTTCTGCAACAACATTGCTAATGACCTACCCATTCAGGTAAACGATCGTAGTGTGGAGATGGAACTTCTCTACATCGATGATCTCGTTGACGAAATGATTGATGCTTTGAAAGGTAATGCTCATCGTTGTGAGTTTGACGGGGTAGAGACAGTTCCTGTTGAGGATGGAAGATATTGCTATTGCCCAGTTACTCATAAGACTACTCTTGGTGAGATTGTAGACCTGATCTACAGCTTCGCAAACCAACCAAAGACCCTCATGATCCCAGAGATCCCTGAGAACTCATTTGCAAAGAAACTCTACAGCACATATCTCAGCTATCTTCCAAAGGAAAAAGTCTCATTTCCATTGAAGATGAATGTAGATGATAGAGGTTCCTTCACAGAGCTTGTCCACACATTGAACTGTGGCCAGGTCAGCATCAACATCAGCAAGCCTGGCATAACAAAAGGTCAGCATTGGCACAATACCAAGTGGGAGTTCTTCATCGTCGTAAGCGGACACGGCTTGATTCAGCAGAGAAAGCACGGATCTGATGAAGTCCTGAATTTCGAGGTGAGTGGTGACAAGATTGAAGCAGTACACATGCTTCCAGGTTACACCCACAACATCATCAATCTTTCAGATACTGAAAATCTCGTAACCGTGATGTACTGCAACGAGATCTTCAATCCAAACAAACCAGATACTTATTTCGAACCAGTAGAATAATATGGAACTAAAAACAAACTATAGCGACGTAGCCTTCAAGAACGACGGTCGCCTCAAACTTTTGATTATCGTAGGCACTCGTCCAGAGATCATCCGCCTTGCAGCAGTAATCAACAAGTGCCGCAAGTACTTTGACTGTATCCTTGCGCACACGGGTCAGAACTATGATTATAATTTGAACGGTGTATTCTTTAGAGATTTGAAACTCGCAGATCCTGAGGTTTACATGGACGCAGTAGGTGATGACCTTGGTTCAACAATGGGAAACATCATCAACGCATCATACAAGCTCATGGTTCAGACTAAGCCAGATGCTGTCTTGGTTCTTGGTGATACAAACTCTTGTCTTTCAGTTATCGGCGCAAAGCGTCTTCACATTCCAATCTTCCACATGGAAGCAGGAAACCGCTGCTTTGATGAGTGTTTGCCAGAAGAAACTAACCGTCGTATCGTAGATATCATCTCTGATGTAAATATTTGCTATTCTGAACATGCCCGTCGCTACCTCAACGCAAGCAGTGTTGCACCTCAGAGAACTTATGTTTCGGGTTCACCAATGGCAGAGGTTCTTCATGAGAATCTCGAGGAAATCAAGAATTCTGATGTTCATGCAAGACTTGGTCTTGAGAAAGGTCGTTATATCCTTCTTTCTGCTCACCGTGAGGAGAACATCGACACTGAGAAGAACTTCCTTTCACTTTTTACAGCAATCAACAAGATGGCTGAGAAGTACGACATGCCAATCCTTTACAGCTGCCACCCACGCAGCCGCAACCGTCTTGAGGCTTCAGGCTTCCAGCTTGATCCACGCGTGATCCGTCAGGAACCTCTTGGCTTCCACGATTACAACTGTCTTCAGATGAATGCGTTTGCTGTAGTATCAGACTCAGGTACACTTCCAGAGGAGAGTTCATTCTTCACAAGCGTAGGTCATTCATTCCCTGCAGTATGTATCCGTACATCTACAGAGCGTCCAGAGGCACTTGATAAAGGATGTTTCATCCTCGCCGGTATCAATGAGCATGATCTTCTTCAGGCTGTTGATGTAGCTGTTGAGATGGTTAAGAATGAGGATAACGGAATACCGGTACCTAACTATGTAGACGAGAATGTGTCGACTAAGATCGTGAAGCTGATCCAGAGCTATACTGGTGTGGTTAATAAGATGGTTTGGAGGAAGGAGTAGATCTGTCATTTCCTGGCCTGATATGGTATCTATAGCAAACTGATTTGAAATTATTTTATTCATCCAAATTTAATGTTTTTTGTGGCAAATTATTTGATAAATTGCGGTAAAGTTTTATTTTTGCCACGTATATTTAAGAGGAAATGGAAAGTATAGTTAGTAATAATCTTAAGATTCTCCGCGAGAATAGTGGATACACTCAGAGGCAGATTGCTGATTTTTTGGGTGTAAATCGCTCTGCTTATGCAAATTATGAGTCTGGAGAAAGAACAGCTCCTTTGTCTGTACTCGAAGGGGTGGCAAAACTCTTCGGTGTTGATGTTACTATGCTTTGGGAAGTAGAACCTAATGAAATCAAGAGCTCGCTTCTGTGTGCATTCAGAGCAGATGAACTTACTGCCGAAGATATGAAGCAGGTTGCTGATTTCAAGGATATAGCAATGAGTTATCTCAAAATGCAGAAATTATTGGGAAATGAGTAAGTTGACTTTGGATAATGCCGAAAATCTGGCAATCAAGATGCGCACTCAACTTCAATTGAGTCTGACAGAGCCCGTCAATGCCAAGACTGTAGTGAGGGTATTAAGTATCATCATGCTTTATCGTCCTCTTTCAGAGACCTTGTATGGTCTTTCTGTCAGGTCTGCAGATAACCGCTTTCGCTTTATACTTGTCAACAGTAACTCGACCCGTGGAAGACAGCATTTTACAATTGCCCACGAGTTGTATCACCTATACTATGATCCTGATCCACATTCGCATTTCTGCAAAGAGGGAAATCAGGATGAATCAGAACGTGCTGCTAATCTCTTTGCAAGGGCATTTCTGATGCCTAAGGCTGGAATTCTCAAATCCATCCCTGCTGAAGAATTATCTTCAGGTAAAATATCGTTGACCACAGTCCTCAATATAGGATCACTATATGGAGTGTCTCACATGGCTATGTTGATAAGATTAAAAGAACTTAAATTGATTTCATCATCCGTCTTCGAATCATATCAGGGTGTCCGTGTAATAAAGGAGGCTGAATTGAGGGGATTGGATGTAAGTCTTTATAAAAAAGGAAATGAGGGAGTCGTCATTGGCGATTTTGGAGCAAAAGCAAGAGAACTTTTTGAGAAGGACATAATATCAGAGGGACATTATTTGGAATTATTGAATAAAATCGGTTATGGCTGTGGAGAAAGTGAAGATAGTGCTGGATGCTGATGTCATAATACATTTTTCCAAAGGAGGATTGTTATCTCTTCTGCCTCAAATATTTCCGGAATATGAATACATCATCTTAGACAAAGTATATAATGAACTTTCATCAGTGAGGACTCAGTTGGATAATCAGATAAAGTATTTGGGAAATATAAAGAAGGTTGAGTTTACTCCCACAATAGAGATTCTTAGGGAATATGCGTCATTGAAGACAAGATTCGGAGATGGAGAAAGTGCCTGCATGGCCTATTGCAGATACACAGCAAACATAATAGGAAGCAGCAACTTACGAGATATCAAGAATTATTGTACCGAGCACAAGATAACATTTCTGACAACTCTGGACTTCTTGTATTATGCCTGGCTTAGAAACAAACTGACGGATAAGGAGTGCATTACATTTATGAGAGACCTAATATCCAAGGGTAGCCGTCTTCCAATGATTCAGGCAATTACACAATATAAACCTAACGTTGAGCTGTAGAAATATTAATACTATAATGGCAAAAGGTAAAAGTATACTCACACTTGCATATGATATTCCTAATAATGATAAGAACATTACACAGTTTTGGTCTTATTTAAATGAGCGTATGTCTTTGTCTGATTATGATATTGTTGTAATCAATCCATTGATATATGATGTTGAAAATCTTTCCGATCAGGTAAAATACTGGCGTAATGAGTTTGCAGCTTTTGTCAGGAATGGAGGTGTGCTGTTTGTTGAACTATACAAATATGAAACAATAAACTGTAGTGAGTTTTTGCATAACTATGATATCTCTAATTATGATATAATACCATCGGATTATAACTATATAAATACGAAAGGAAGTGTTCTTGTTCCGAAGTCACCAATTGTCACAAAACTCTATTCTACGTTTAAGGATGTTATGCAATATGATGTACAGATACAAGGAGCGAAAGAACCTACATTTGTTACCAGAGATGGGAATAAAGTTCTGGGTGCAATACAAGCATTAGGCAAAGGTTATATTGTATATCTACCACATATTAACCTTTTGGAACGTTACGGAGAAGATTTTGAACCGGACGAAGAGGAATATTCAGAAATTGAGCTCAAGACAGGACATATGTTGCTGACTTGTCTTAAAGATATCTATAATGCGCTGCTGTCATTTGAATCAACTGCCCCCGAATGGCTAAATGAACAACATTTTACAAGAACATACGCGGATATACAATCTAAGATTGATTCAGTGCAGAAGCAGATTCAAGAACTGAACGAGCAAAAGGATAAACTCTATATTTCACTTGCACAAGAACATGAATTGTCTGCACTTCTGTACGAGACAGGAAAGCCGTTGGAAAAAGCAGTTACTAAAGCTTTGAAGATATTAGGTTATATACAAGCAGAAAACTACAATGATGGTAAACTTGAACTTGATCAGGTAATAGTATCTCCCGAAGGTGACAGATTAATTGGGGAGTGTGAAGGGAAAGATAATGCTGCAATAAATGTTGATAAATTCAGACAACTGAATGATAGCCTTTTTGAGGATTTTCAGAGGGATGAAGTCAGCGAAAAGGCATATGGAATTATATTCGGCAATCCGCAAAGACTTATTGAACCTGATAAAAGGACACTATCCTTTACGGAAAAATGTATCACTAATGCAAATCGTGAGCGAGTAGGCCTAATTTTGACAACAGATCTGTTCAAGGCAGCCAAACACGTTTCCGACACAGACGATAAGGACTACGCCCAGCGCTGTCGCAAAGCAATCATGGAACAGTTAGGACAGGTTGTTGTTTTTCCGGAAATTATAAGCTAATTATACGTGTTTTATGGGGCAGGTAAAGAAACTGATGATGGAATATGATGAAACATTGGATAATCTCAATGGATTCTTAAGTCAATTAAAAAAGCAATCCGAAATTACCCAATATAGACAGATAATCGACCATCTTATTGAGGTAATTATACAGGTAGGTGAACTTTTAGATATGTGCCGGGATACGTGTAATTCCAAGGCTTTGCTCATTGTGAACTACACAATTTCAAAGTGCGAATCGTATCTTTATCAAGGTCTTAATAATCATAGTATCAACCTCATTCTTGATGATTTTATGAAGTGTAAGGCTGTTCTTCGCGATGAGATTCTACATCGTGAATCAGCTACATTGAACTCATCAGAATATTATGAGAATGAGATACGTTCCTTGAATAATCGTCTGAGTAGACTTACCAATGAACTTAGCCAACGAACAACGTTGCAAGACAAATTAGTTGCTTCAAAAGAGGCAGAGAAGAGAGAACTTGAGGAGCAGATAGCGCAGTATAGGAAAAAGGAAGAGCAGGTAAAGCAGAGAGATGATGCAAAGTCTATATGGAAAACGGCAATAGAGGAATCTTTTAAGATACTGGACACAGATATTCAACCGATTAAGGACGAAAAGCAAAGGTTGAAACGACTTTATGGAGCCTATTGTTTTCTATCTGCCTTCATGCTTGTTCTGCTCATGATAGCTGAAATAGTAGCCATCGCAAAACTTAATGATTATATTGGAATTCCTCCATTCAGAACATATTTGTCGTTGATTGCCCCTATTCCTATTGCTCTAGCACTATTATTTGTCTTTATGACACAGATTAATAGAGCCCAACGTCAGATGGTTTCAATATCAAAATACATACAGGATATTAAGTACATTGAAGGTATTCTCCTTGCCATAAACAACCTGTCTGTTGATATTGATGATTCAATGAAACGTATCAATGATGCCCTCGGAAAATTGTTGGATAGGCATTTGAATAGTGAAAAGGAAGCCCTTCATGAAGAAGATTTAAAGAATCTTGAGAAAAAAGATTCCATCCCGATGACACAGGTGTACGAACTTCTGTCAGCTGTTATGGGACATGTGGAGAACAAGGGGTAAATTTAAAAGCAATAGATCACTTACAGAGCAATCAGCAGCAATCGATGTCTAAGGGAAAGAAACTTCATTTGGAAAATTGTTTTCTTTCTACAGTGATAAAGATTCAAGTTAAAGATGCTGATACAAAACGAGGAATTGCAATCACATCGACTTTTATTGATTTGCTTATTGATTTCTTTTGTGGAGGTAAGATTATAGTTGCATTGACTTCAACTCGTTAACTTGACTGCATAATAGTATCTGATTAGGTGTGTTAAATTATTGTTGTATTAAAGATATCCCACCCGAGTCCTGGATACAGTTGGTATCCGGGTTGGGGTTGTGGTGGTTGCTTTGTTGGCAATAATTCATGGTAATAAGAATAGTCGAAAGGCACTGGAGCAGCAAAATAGGATTATTAGGTATCAGCATAATGAAAAGAGGCTTGATGAGTATAATGGGTGTTTGCGAGATAACCTGGAGCTGTTGAATTTTGTTGATGTGGTGGGGCCGATGGTGTATATGTCTCATGAGGATTATTCCCAGACCAAGCGAGAAATATGTTCTCGAAAGTCGAAGATTTACTCATACGATCTCAGGTTCAAGTATTTGTTTTCAAATGGGAGCTTGGATAAAGCAAGCTTGCTGAAAGAATATGAGGTCAGTTGGGAACAGGCTACAAAGACTCTATCTGTGTTGTTAGACAAGATGTTGGACTATGTGAATTATTTGTCGCAATATGCAGCTGAAAATGAAATAATGAAGAATAATAATCAGCAGATCGAGATTTATTCGAGAATGATTGAGATGGATATGAATAATTCTTCACAATATTCATTAGAGATTGAACGTTTGAGTACTGAACAAATTGATCTATCTTTGCGCCAGTCAAAGTTTAAGGATACTGTGGATAAGTTTACTGATGATATTCAAGTCTTGATAAATGAGTTAAGAAATCAGTCAGTAGTTCTTTTTCATTTGTCACAGCAACTTATGAAAGAATTACAAAGTAAGTTTTTAGATAAGATAAAATAATCGTAATATACCATTCAAGCGGTTAAAGTAGTAGTAATGGTTAAGAATGAGCATAACGACAATCAGGTTCCAAACTTGTTGGCGAGAATGTGTCGACAAAGATCGTGAAGCTTATCCAGAGCTATACTGGTGTGGTTAATAAGATGGTTTGGAGGAAGGAGTAGTATAGTTATTAAGTAGTAATATATTAAAGATAATGATATGATTAATGTTGGAATTATTGGGTGTGGATTCGTAGGTGGAGCCCTCAAGGATTGGTTAGAACATAATAATCCAGAATGTAAACTGTTTATTAGCGATCCGCCAAAGGGGTATAATGATGACCTTAGTAATATAGATATTGCATTTTTGCAGATTCACGTCCCAACAGAAGAAAATGGTACTCAGGATCTTACTCTTATGAAGGAACTTATCAATAATCTTCCAGACGTACCAGTATTTGTACGTACGACAATCCTTCCTGGTACAAGTGACATGCTTTCTCGTGAAACCGGACATAATGTTTATTATATGCCTGAATTCCTTACAGAGCGCACACATATTGAGGATTTCAAAAAGCAGACAATGGTATTTACTGGTGCTCACGAGTTACTTACAAAAATCTTTGTTGGAAAGAAATTTACAGTGATGTCTCCTCTTGAAGCAGAACTTACCAAGTATATGCATAACGTGTTCGGAGCTTATAAGGTGACTTACTTCAATGCTTGCCGTGAGTATTGTGAGCAGATGGGTGGAGATTGGCGTAAGGTGCACACTGGTATGCTCCTTTCTGGATATATTAATGATATGCATACTTATGTTCCAGGTCCTGATGGAAAGTTTGGTTATGGCGGAAAATGCTTCCCTAAGGATGTCAATGCTTTTGCCATGATGACTAAAGGAACGCCTCTCGGAACACTTCTAGAGCATCTTCACGAACTTAATGTTCATTTCCGTGGAGTAGAGGAGCATATCTAAGTGACTTATTGATTCTGTAATTTAAATTGCCGAAGATTCTTATCAATGAAAATTGTACAAATAAATGCTTGTTATGAATTTAGCAGTACAGGTCGTACTTGCTATGAGTTACATACATATCTTGCCGATCATGGAATAGACTCTTATAAGTTCTATTCTCTGCCTCAGCCTACTTCTGATAAGTATGAACTTATTGGTTCAAAGTTTGACCACAAACTTCATGCTCTCCTTTCTCGTATTACAGGAAAACAAGCATATTTTTCTCGTATACCAACACATGGTTTGATTACTAAACTGAATAAGATTCAGCCCGATGTAGTCATTCTACGAAATTTTCATAGCAATTATATTAATCTTCCACTGCTTGCACAGTATTTGGCTAAAAATGACATACCTACCATAGTCGTTTTACATGATTGCTGGTTTTTTACAGGATACTGTTGTCACTATACTGAGATAAATTGTCAGAAATGGCAAACCGAGTGTTACGGTTGCCCCCTTATTAAGTTAGATAAAGCAAGTTGGTTCTTTGATACTACTCGTAGTGTTTTTCGCCATCGCAAACAATTACTGGAATCCATACCACGTTTAGCTGTAGTTGGAGTTTCGGATTGGATTACCAATGAAGGCCGTAAGTCTCCGATTTTTCATAATGCACTTATGTTTCAGCGTATTTACAACTGGATAGATCTTAATGCATTCTATCCTCGTGAGACAACAGAACTTCGAAAAGAATATGGAATTAAGGAAACAGATTTTGTGGCTTTAGGCGTTTCAATGTCTTGGAGCTTTCGTAAAGGACTTGAGGTATATGTTGAGGTTGCTAAAAAGATGCCTAATATTAAGATTGTGATGATTGGTAAGAAACCAGACATTGAGCTCCCTTCCAATATTATTTCTATACCTCCGACATCATCTGTAGATAAACTTGCTCAATTCTATTCTATGGCTGACGTTCTCTTTAACTTCTCAATTCAGGAGACTTTTGGTAAAGTCGCTGCAGAGGCTCTTGCGTGTGGAACTCCAATCATAGTTAATAATGCAACAGCTAATCCTGAGATTCCTGGACAATGTGGTTATGTTGTAGAAAACAACGATGTATTGCAGGTAGTTGAGGCCGTAAAGTCTATACGCTCAATGGGCAAAAATTATTACCAACAACAATGTATTGAGCGTGCTAATACTCTATTTGAGAAAGAAAAGAATATAGAACAATATATACAACTATTTCATGAGTTGACAAGAAAGGACTATACGCATGGACAGTGTTCAACAAAATAACCGTCGCATAGCGAAGAATACAATGCTCTTGTATTTCCGCATGCTGATAACCCTGTTTGTGGGTTTGTACACATCACGTGTTGTGCTCGCAACCTTGGGTGTGTCCGACTATGGCTTGTACAGCGTGGTTGGAGGAGTGATCGGTATGTTCGGATTTCTTACTGGCATGCTCAGTGCTGGCACACAACGCTTCATCACCTATGAGATAGGAACTGGCAATTCTGGTAACCTTAAGAAAGTATTCTCCACATCTCTTTGTATGTATCTGATGTTAGCAGGGGTGATTCTATTGTTAGGAGAGACCATCGGTCTTTGGTTTGTCAGCAACAAGATGAACTTTGCACCCGGGCGTGAAACTGCTGCCATTTGGGTGTACCAGTTTACAGTGATTACTGCTATTGTTGCATTGATACAAGCACCTTTTATGGCTTCTTTGATTGCACACGAAAAGATGGATATTTATGCCTATATGTCCATTTATGACGTGATGATGAAGCTTGTAATCGTTTATTTCATCCGCCTTACGAGGTTCGATAAGCTTATCTTCTATGCATTCTTGTTAATGCTAGTGTCACTGTCCTCAACGGTCATTTACAATATCTATTGTCAGCGCAAGTATCCAGAATGCCGCTTCCGGTTTAGTTTCGATAAGGAATCGTTCAAGAAGATGTTCTCATTTTCTGCATGGGATATGGTGGGAAATATGGCCGGAATATGTCAGACACAGGGCGTAAGCATAGTGATTAATATGTTTTGTGGAACCGTGGTTAATGCTGCACAGGGAATTGCAAATCAAGTTAATGGTATTATAATGCAGTTTGTGAACAACTTTCTGGTTGCAGTCAATCCTCAGATTGTAAAGTATTATGCTACTGGGCAAGTGAAAGAAATGGTTAATCTTGTTTTTAATACTGCTAAATATGGAGCATATTTGGTGCTTTTCTTTGCAATACCAACTTTTATAGAAACTGAATACATCTTAGAAATCTGGTTGGGAGAATATCCTCCTCTAGCCCCTGTAATGCTCCGTATCATGTTGTTGCAGTCTTTCTTTCAGGCCTTGGGCATCCCGACTGTAAAGGCAGTACATGCTGTAGGACGTCTGAAGGAGGTTAATGTGACAATTGGACTACTATTGCTATCTATACTGCCAATTTGTTTCTTTATGCTTCAGATCGGAGCTTCTCCAGAATTAACTGTTCTTGCAAGCGTATTACCTTGGCTCTTTGCCATCCCTATACGTCTATTCTGGCTTAAACGCTTCTGCGGTTTCCCAGCTCGGCAGTTTATTGGGGAGGTTCTATTGAAAGTGTTTCTGATGGCGGCAGTCCTATTTGCTCTGCCCTGTGCGATTCGCTATTTCGTGGCTTTTGGAAGTGGTTTGGTTGAATTCCTAGTAGTAGGTACAGTTAGTGTGTTGTGGACAGCCTTTGTCATCTACTACTTTGGACTAAGCAAGGACGCTCGTCAGCAACTTAAACAGTTCGTACTAAGAAAACTGAATTTCTCTCATGGAAATTAAGAATAGATTTTTAAGAAAGTTTGTCCTTGGAGAATGGAATGTTGGCATTGCTAATCAGGATTTTCTGTCGCTGTTCTCCAAAGTGAAGCAAGGAGGAACGCTGGTGATTGATGTTCAGTGGATGAAACATTACCATCGGAATTCCTTCTATGCTGACCCTTTCATCTATGAGGTCAGCACTGATAGTGTGAAGATTCTCGCAGAGGAGTTTTTCTTTGATAGGAGTAAAGGTGTAATTTCTTTCCTAGTGATAGAGCGTAGTACAGGAAAACTCCTCAATAAGTATGTGGTATTGGAAGAGACCTGTCACTTGTCTTATCCATTTTATAATAAAACTTCCGACACCCTTATCCCAGAATCTTTTCGTAATGGCAACTGGTCAGAATATGAATTTGATGGCTCAAAGGTGTCTAACAAGAGAATCATTACGGATTTTCCGATGATTGATGCTACCCCAGTGCAACATAATGGAAAGTGGTATGTCTTTGCAACCACCCAGCCCAATGCCCTAGATGAATTGCTGATTTATTGGAGCGACAAACGAGAGGGCCCCTATAAGCCCCATCCTTTGAATCCGCAGAAGAAGGACATTAAGACATCCCGTTGTGGTGGTAATTTCTTTGAGTTCAACGGAGGATTATATCGCCCTGTTCAGGACTCCACTCATCTGTATGGTGAAACAATGCACATCATGAAGATTACAGAGCTTACACCAACGTCATTTACAGAGGAATACTATTGCCATGTGCAAATTTCCAATCCCGGAAAGTATGCATTGGGATTTCATACATTGAATTTCCAGGATGATGTAGTAATAGTTGACGGATTCAGAGAGCGTTTTAGCCCTCTTCAAGTGGTGTATAATGTTAAGTTAGCGAAACATATACGCAAGAAAAGATAATGGAAGTTACAGCAGCATATAAAATGTATAAAGCATGAGTACTAACTCTCTTGTTTCAATAATTGTCCCAATTTATAAGGTTGAAAAATACCTTAGACAATGCCTTGACAGCGTTCTGGCTCAAACATATCGTAATTGGGAGATGATATTAGTTGATGATGGGTCACCTGATGGATGCCCAGATATCTGTGATGAATATGCCAAACGCGACAAGCGCGTGACTGTTCTACATTGTCAAAATGGAGGACTGTCACGCGCGCGTAACCGTGCTCTTGACTATCCTCTGAAAGGTGACTTCATTACCTTTCTTGATAGCGATGACTATCTTTCTCCTACCTGCTTAGAGGAATTACTGAATGCATCGGAGAACGGGCTGTTAGCTATGACTGGTTATATTCTTGAATGGGACGATAGTCATACGTTTACAACTCCTGAACAGGCAGAGGGTTTATACCCAGACCTGTATACCTATTTATTAGATTTCCACCGTCTTTTTGCTACAAAATTCAACTTTGCTTGGGGAAAGTTTTATCGTAGAGATATCATAGAGGCACATCGCCTTAGATTTGTTGAGGGGATGCGTCTAGCTGAGGACGTGTTGTTCAATCTACAGTATTATAACTATTGTGATAAAGGGATAAATGCTATTGAGAGTAAAGGTTATTACTACCGGCAAAGCGATGGTGCAACCCAATCAAAGAAGTTCGATCCAAAGATGTTTGATTGGAATGAAAAAGCTTATTGTGCTGTCCGGGATTATCTGGTCGAGCATGATGCCATGACCTCAAAGAATCGTACACATTTTTATTCCAATGTATTGGGCAATTTATTCTATTCCACATCACTTCTTGCACTTCAAAATACAGAGTGTCTTAGTGTTAAAAAGAGATTGATTAAAAAGTATGCTTCAACCGAGCTCGCAGGACAGACATATACGTATGCAAAGCCCAAAGGTTTTCTTAGCAGATTGATGATGTTTCTCCTAAAAAATCGTATGGTCAATACATACATTTTTGCAAGTCAGTTGATACAAACAATGAAAAAGATTTTCAGATGAGACTTTTTAGTGCAATAAGAAATAGAACGGTTTGGGCATGGCATGGAGTGTTGTGCTTTTATGCCAAGCATTTTATGAAAGCACCACGTATATTGAGTGTTGACGAAACGCTGGATTTGATTATAAACGAGCATTTTTCCGTTAGTCGCAATGGTGATGGTGAGTTGAATATTATGCTTGGTCGCGAAATCCCCTTTCAAACGTATGATGAACGTCTTGCAACCATCATGCGTGAAGCTCATACGGCAGTCTTAAACCGCTATCTGTCTTGTATGCCAGGCTACTTCGTTAGCTATGATAATTTCAATCCAAAGGCTTGTAACTATTTTGATCACTTCCTGCACAATAATAGGTATGCATGGACAAAGTTGGCAACAGCTCCTTTATATGGTAATAGTTTTATCTCTCGGTTATATATGGATTATGTGGACAAATCATTCTCGCCTAAACAGATAGATCGTCTAAAACAAATATGGGAAGGTCAAGATGTAGTCCTCGTTGAGGGAATGGAAAGTAAACTGGGTGTAAATAACGATCTTTTTGATAGAGTCTACAGTTTAAGGAGAATCCTTGGTCCGGCAGAAAATTCCTTCTCGGTATATGATCGATTGATGGACTGCGTTAAAAATGAGGCTTCAAAAGACAGCTTGATTCTGTTGGCATTAGGCCCTACAGCTACTGCTATGGCGTATGAGTTGGCCAAAGATGGATACTGGGCAGTCGATATTGGTCATATTGATATTGAATACGAGTGGATGCTTATGGGGGCTACTAGGAAGGTTAATGTATTAGGCAAATACACCAACGAATCAACTGGCGATAAGTTAGTTGGGAAGCTACCTCAAGAAGCATTACAGAAATACGAATCTCAAATAATACAAAGAATACAGTGAAAGTCGGAATACTTACACAACCTCTAACAAATAACTATGGAGGTTTACTTCAGGCGTATGCGCTTCAAACGACACTGGAGCGTATGGGACACGAAGTGGTAATTCTTAACCGTCCAATGCCTTTCGTGCCAGACGTTGCTAATGATGCGTTTGTGTCTTCTGTTATTAGGATGATAAAGAACTGCGTGAAGTTCCTGATGCACAAACCCCTTACCAGAGTGTATCACGAATTGCTACCCCAACAGGATATTATCGCTAATCGTCTAACAGAGGTATTTATCGTGACTTACCATCACAAGTCGCCAGATTTCTCAACTTCAGAATCGTTAGCAGCATATTGCCATAAACAGGGTTTTGAAGCATACATTGTTGGGTCTGACCAGTGCTGGCGACCTTTGTATTCACCATGTTTACCAAACTATTTTTTGGATTTCGCCAAGGATTGGGATGTTAAGCGTCTTTCATATGCGGCATCTTTTGGTGTAAGTCATTGGGAATATTCCGATGATGAAACTCGCCTATGTTCTTCACTCGCTAAATTGTTTGATGCTGTTTCTGTACGAGAAGAATCGGGAATCGATTTATGCAAAGAGCATCTTGGCGTTGATGCCGTACACGTATTAGACCCAACAATGCTCCTTGATGCCGAGGATTATAATAACCTAGTACAAAATTTTGATCCCAAGATGTTTACCATTGCTCCTGAACATCGAGTAAAAACTACATTAGATGTAAAGGACAAGAAACTATTCTGCTATGTGCTTAATATGAATGCACAGAAACAGGCTTTTATTCAAACTGTTTCTCGGACACAAGGGCTTAACGTTGTAGAATGTATGCCAAAGGATTTTAGAGCACAAGAAGTATTTAATAAGTGTCCAGATAACTGCACCTTCCCGCCTGTTGAATTATGGTTGCAGAGCTTCCGTGATGCAGAGATGGTAATAGCCGATTCATTCCATGGTACGGTATTCTCAATCATATATAATAAACCTTTCTGGGTCCTCGGTAATCCAGATAGAGGAATGGCTCGTTTTCTTTCGCTTCTGAAGTTGTTTGGGCTAGAGGATCGTTTAGTTACAGTTGATAAATTATCTAATATAGATTTTGATGCGCCGATTGACTGGAGTTTAGTAAATGAAAAGCGAGAAGAACTCAAAAATATGTCACTATCATTCCTTAATGAGAACTTAGCGTGATAACATTAGATCGTAATCAGGATTGTTGTGGATGCTCTGCCTGTATGAGTGTCTGTCCTCAGCATTGTATCACTTTACATGAAGATAGAGAAGGATTTCTCTATCCTATAGTTGACATTGATGCTTGCACTAATTGTAATGCATGCATAAAAGTTTGCCCTGTCATCAATATTGAGGAACAAATGCTTACGTCGTTTTCATCGTCGACCAAAGCGTATGCCGCAGCAGTTACAGATAAAGAGATTTTGCTCAAAAGTTCATCTGGTGGACTTTTTTCTGCTATCGCAGGGTCTATTATCAATGAGGGAGGTGTTGTGTATGGAGCTGCATGGGTAAATGATATAGTACAACATATTGCCGTACAAACCCACTCCGATCTTGCAATCCTCCGAGGAAGCAAATATGTGCAAAGTTCATTGGGCAACTCTTTCCTGGAAATTAAAGCTTACCTCATTTCTGGTCGTAAAGTATTGTTCTCGGGAACACCCTGTCAGATTGCAGGATTAAGAACCTTTCTACGGAAGGAATATGAAAATCTCTTAAATGTAGAAATTGCTTGTCATGGAGTTCCCTCTCCCAAGGTCTTACAAAAGTATATTCTAATACTTCGTGACTTGTATGGTCATGATGTCCAAATTAATTTTCGCTCAAAGCGTGATGGATGGCAACAATACAAGGTAACCGCTTTTACTGGGGATGAGCATTATTTTTATGAATCTCAGCAAGAGAATGTCTTTATGAAGGGATTTCTCAGAGAATTATATTCGCGTCCCATATGTCATGAATGTCCATTCAAGACAGGGATATCTGGTGCAGATATTACTTTGGCAGACTTTTGGGGCATTGATGACGTTAAACCTCGTTTCCCATCATACAATGGAGTTTCTCTGGTTCTAACCCATTCTCCAATCGCCGAGTTTGTAATCAATAGTCTTGAAGGTGTATTAAAAATAGAGGTTGAACTTCAAAATGCGCTTCGCCAGAATAGCTCTTTATTACATAGTGAGGAACCACATCCTGAGAGAACTTATTTCTTTAAGCACATAGATGACAAACCATTGGTTCCATTGATAAATGAGTGCTTGAAATTAAGACGAATTACTAGATTAAAATTAAGATTTAAATCATATTTGAGAAAATTCTCAATAAATTTAGCGATGTTAATAAAATTATTGACGCCCTCTGCATAACAGCATATTTATTAGATGAAACCTTCTATATATAAATTCTTGATGAACCTTGTTGAGAAGTCTAAGTATGTGGGCCAGCGTAGTCCATATAAATTAGTTCGGGCTTTCAGGTATCTAAAATATCTATTTGCATCAAAGATTGCTAATCTGTTAATTAAAAACGTTGAATTAAAAAATCTATTATATAATACAGAAATATCTGATGGATTGCTCATCACTGCATCTCTTACGACTTATCCGGCTCGTATCTTCGAGGTGCGTTATGCAATTATTAGTATAATATTACAGACCAGACGTCCTGATAGAACGTTTCTTTGGTTAGCAGAAGAGCAATTCCCAGACAAACAGATACCGGAAAATCTTCGAGACCTTTGTGAATATGGTCTTGAGGTTCATTTCTGTGATGACATTCATTCGCACAAGAAGTACTATTATACACTTCAGCAACAGAAGGAAAACGAACTGGTTGTTACCTTTGATGATGATATTATATATCATCCTCGTACCATTGAAAGATTGGTAGAAAAGCATTCTGATTATCCTCAGTGTATTATCTGCAGTCAAGTTCATATTATTACTTATGATAAGGAAAATAAGTTAGCACCATATTGTAAGTGGGGACTGGCACATGATGGGATGGACACCCCGTCCACGAGTTTTATGCCTCTAACTGGTAGCGGTTGCCTATACCCTCATGGAGTGATGCCTATATGTACTTTTGATAAAGATCTGATTCATGCAATAGCAATCACTGCAGACGATTTGTGGATAGGAGCAATGGCGCGAATGAACGGAACTCTTATTTGCCCCCCTAAGGTTGTTTCTCGACAATTTTCAGTTATCGGAGATTCTCAGACGCAGAGTCTTTCACAAGTGAACTGCATTGCTGATGGAAATGATGATACATTACTAAGGCTTCAGAAAAATTTTAACTTGTTTGTTTAATTAAATATGCCATAATGTTAATAACAATTGCATACACATTCTTAATCTTCCTATTAGGCCTTAATACTAATATGAATGATAAAAAAGCGAGATCTCGCTACCTAGTTGTTTCGGGATTGATACTTGTCCTAATATCTGGTCTTAGATCCTACTATATTGGAAGTGGTGATACGTCCAGATATGCTATGATGTTTGAGGAGGATATAATGATGTCTTTCCAAGATATATGGACGTCAGGAATCAAAGATCCTTTCTATCATGTTTTTTCAAAAGCCTTAACTTTGGTAGTAGGTAACAACTTTCCTGCAGTGCTAACTGCTTTTGCTATAATTTTTATAAGTGCTTATAGCATATTAGTTAAAAAAGAGTCGCCAAATCTTTTATTAAGTGTTATAGTTTTCTTTACGATGGGCTTTTTTAATTTCTCTATGCATGGGGTGCGTCAAAGTTTGGCGATGGCATTTATCATGCTAACTTTCTTCCCATTAAAAGAAAAAAAGTTACTTAAGTTTTTGTTATTAGTTTTCATAGCCTCACTTTTTCATAAATCTGCAGCTATTTTTGTTGTGGCATATCCATTCTGTAAACTTGGATTTAATATGAAAACAGCTGTACTATACTTAGGACTAATTGCTATATTGATGATTTATGGAGATTTTATTATTCGTTGGTTTGCTACTGAGGCCTCGGTTTATGATGAGCGTTTTGCATCTTATGCAGAATCTACGAAGTCGCTTACATATTCTGGTTTTATTCAACTTTGCCTATATCTAGTGCTTGTATTTATGAATCTCAGAAGATTTCTATCAGCAGATCCTACAGCTTCTATGATGATTTCCTTATTGGTATTGGCTATTATTTTTCAGGTTTTTGCTGTGTTTATTGCTGAGATGTTTCGCGTGGCGATGTATTTTAGTTCTTTCCTCGTTATTCTTGTACCACGTTTATTACAAACGTATCCGCCTTCTAATAGAAAAATGGTAACTTATATATTATGTGCGTTGCTGTTGTTATATTTCTATATGAATCCATATAAGTTGCAGTATGATTTCTTCTGGAATGATTTATTATAACACTCTTTTATATGACATTCACAATTATAATACCCTGTTTTAAGGTTGAGCAGTACATACAACAATGCGTTGATAGTGTATTGGCACAAACATTTGATGACTATGAGATTATCCTTGTGGATGATGGCAGTCCTGATAATATTCCGGCTATCTGTGACGAATATAGTAATATTAACAATAAGTTTAAGGTTATCCATAAGGCTAATGGAGGATTGAGTGATGCTAGAAATGCAGGCCTTGATATGGCTCGAGGTGATTATGTCATATTCTTGGATAGTGATGATTGGTGGGATGATAACGAGGCTCTCAGTAAGATAGATGCTTGTCTTAAGAAATCGGGTGCAGATATTATCATATTTGGTATGAAGAAATTCTTTAGCCAGGAGGATCGATATGGAGATGAGCGTATTCCTCGTAAATGTGGAAATGCCATGTCTGATATGTCTAAAACACAACTTTTCCAACATTATATGCAAAACAATGTGTTTATTGCTAGTGCATGCGATAAAGTTGTTAATAGGGAGTTGATTGAAATAGATAATCAGAGATTTATTAAACATCAATTGAGCGAAGATATTGAATGGTGCAGTAAACTGTTGCAGAAAAATCCGCAGATTGATGTACTTGAGGATGCGTTTTATGTTTATCGTCAGCAGGTGAGCACTTCGATTACTTCAAATGTTGGCATCAAGAATATAGAATGTATATTGGATGTTATTAAACGTTATGCCAAAGATGATGCTTCTGTGCCGTTACTTCACTATATGGCTAATCAATATGTTTTACTTATCACTAATCTCATGCGTCTTAGAGATGAGGAACGGAAACTGTTAGAAGATGATATAAGAGAATTATGGTGGCTTGTGAGCTATAATTGGTATCCTTACGTATCCCTTGTATCTAAACTGAAGTTTTTGGGATATGACATCATAAAGAACCTGCTCAAATTCTATTACCAAAAAAAGCGAAGTATATGAAGATCTTAATAATTAGTAAGGAGGCTTGGCGTGATGAGCAGAATGGTGGAAATGTGTTGAGTAATATATTCTCACAATTCCATGATGCGGAATTTGCTCAAATATACTGTAATGAGCAAGATCCTAATAATGCAATCTGTAGTAATTATTATCAGATAACTGACCGTATGATGCTAAATAATATACTGCAATGTACATCTGTGGGACGCAAACTAATTTATAATGAACCACCTGTGAATACTTTGGCTAAGGCTGAAAGTTTTAAGTCCGTTGGGGGTGGATTGTTAGGAAATGTAAAACGTGTTGCACGTGAATTAGTGTGGTCAATTGGAAAATGGAACGAACAGGAAATTTTGCAGTATGCAAGAGATTTTAAACCTGATATTATCTTTGCACCCTGCTATGGAAATCACTATATGCAAAAGTTGACTGCTCTTGTACACGATGCTTTAAAGGTCCCTGTAGTATCTTACATCTCTGACGATTTTTACACAAATAAGCAGTTTAAGTTTTCTCCAATATTTTGGATAAATCATTTTCTTATCCGTCGTCGTACACGTAAGACTTTTCGTCACTATTCATTGGTTTACACTATGACTGATGAGCAAAAGGTTCAGTGCGAGCGTGATTTTGGAGCCAATATGAAAATTTTGCGAAAGAACGGACTGTTCGAGGATAAGTATTTGAAAATGAATATCAATAGTCCGATTCGTTTTGTGTACGCAGGTGGCATCTATCTGAATCGTTGGAAGACCTTAGGTGCTTTAGCCGATGCAATGCGCAAAATTAATAAGGACGGGGTGAAAATGGTGCTTGATATATATACCAACAATCCTCTTGATCAAAAAATGCAATGTGCCCTTAACGATGGCTCTACTTCAAATGTTCATAAAACAGTATCGATGACAGAATTAATGAACATTTATCATCAGAGTGATGTCTCATTACATGCTGAAGCGTTTGATTTAACTAATCGTTTCGCAGTTCGTATGTCTTTTTCAACTAAGATTGTTGACTGTATGGATAGCGGTTGTGCTGTAATGGCTATTTGTGACAAGAAGCAAGCTGGTGGTTCATATCTCCGAAGGAATAATTGTGCAATATGTATTCATGATACGAAGCAGATAGAAAGCGTGTTAAATGCTATTGTTGCACACCCAGAACAACTTATACAGATGCAGCATAAGGCATTCGAGATAGGACGTAAATATCATCTACAGGAAAATATAACACGAGAATTAATTAACGACTTTGAGAGTCTCTTCAAGTAAGGTTAGTATGAAGGTATGTATCATTGGTAAAAATAGTTATATTGGAAATCATATTGATCAATGGCTTAGCATGTCAGATCATAGTGTTTTTCAGTTGGACGTATTATCTGAAGATTGGAAGAATCACGACTATTCTCAATATGATGTTGTTATTCATGTGGCTGGAATTGTTCATCAGCCTAACTGCCAAGATGCTGCATTATATACGAGGGTAAATACTGAAATGCCAATTTGTATCGCAGAAAAGTTTAAGAAATCCAGGGCTTCTAAATCTGTCTTTGTTTTTCTGAGCACTATGGCGGTATTTGGTGTGACCAAGCGTCTTGGAAAGAATGTGATACATGAAGATACTCCTACTTCTCCAGCAGGTCTATATGGCAAAAGCAAGTTGAGTGCTGAAGAGGGGGTGTTGCCACTTCAGGATGATAATTTCGATGTTATAATTGTACGCCCACCAAATGTATATGGTAAGGGATGTCGTGGTGGATATGTCAAAGGATTCGAGCGAGTAGTAAGGAAATTACCAATGATTCCCAAAGCCTTTACTAACGTGAAGCAAAGTGTGATATATATTGATAATTTGTGCGAATTCATTCGCCTGGCAATAGAACAGAAACGTTCAGGTATATTCATGCCACAAGATAATTGTGCGGTTTCTGCAGTTGATATATGTACGGCAATTGCAAAAGGTATCGGAAAGAAACCTTGTAATAGTGTCCTTTTAGGACTGGCAGTAAGACTTTTTAGCTTTATCCCTATAATTCAAAAAGCTTATGGAGGAGTGGAGTACGATATGAAATTATCTCAGATAGAAGGGATGAATTATGTCTGTGTTCCATTCGAAGAGGCAATGGTACGTACTGTGAAATAACTAATCATAAATATGTCTAAGAAAGTCTGTATTTGTACGACATTGTGGTCGTCTATAAATAATTGGATAGTTCCTTTCCTTGATGAGTATAATCAAAGGGGAGTTGAGGTTACGATTGTCTGTAATATGGATGAAGCGTTTGAAAACAACTTGAAGGAACGATTCCCATTTGTTCATACGCATAGAATCAACTTTCCAAGGGGTATGAATGCCCTGGGTTCAATTAAGAGTATTTGGGCCTTATATAAGTTTCTAAAAAAAGGAAAATTTGATTTAGTCCAGTATTCGACACCTAATGCTAGTATGTATGGTGCTATAGCTTCTCGCTTTGCAGGTGTTCCAGCCCGTCTGTATTGTCAGTGGGGTATGGTCTATGTGACAATGGGAGGACTAAAGCGCAAAGTTTTTGAAACTATAGAAAGAATGGTTTGTAGATTCTCTACGCATGTGCAGCCTGATAGTTATGGCAATCTGAACTTTTGTCGTGAGCAAGGGCTTTACGATGATAAAAAGAGTTGCGTAATTTGGAACGGTAGTGCAAAAGGATTGGATCTGACAGCGTTTGACATCAGTAAGAAGAATATATATGCTGAGGAGATAAAGGCTAGGTATAATATACCTGCTGGTGTTCCTGTAGTTGGATTCGTTGGTAGACTTGGTCGTGAGAAAGGTTGTCATGAGTTATTGAAAGCTTTTCAAAATGTGAAGAAAGAGTTTCCTTCAGCTAAACTGCTGTTTGTTGGACCTATAGAGAAGAAGGAAACCATGGATCCTGAGATTCTTGATTATTTTGAGAATTGTGGTGATGTGATCAAGACAGATCGAGTTAGCAATGTTGAGAAATATACTTCTGCAATGGATGTGTATGTATTGCCAAGTTATCGAGAAGGATTTGGCATGGGCGTAGTAGAAGCTAGTGCAATGGGAGTTCCAGTGGTTGTTACGCAATATCCTGGTCCTTCAAGCGCAATGGAAGAAGGGGTTTCTGGCTATTCAGTCCCTGTAAAAGATGTTGAGTTATTAACGAAGTATATACTTGATTTTTTAAGGAATCCTGAAGAAGCAGAAAGAGTTGGCAAGCAGGGAAGAAACTGGGTTGAAGAGCGCTTTGATCAGAGGATCTTTATCGAGAAGTATATGGAAAATAGAATGCAGATTTTACATAACTGCGAGAGGAGGTAATTATGCTAGACTTAATGTATATCACCAAGAATCCTTATGTCGCACAGATTGCAGAGAAGGCTGGTGTTAACTGGATTTTTGTTGATATGGAGTTTCTTGGTAAAGAGCTTAGACAAGGTGGTCTGGACACGGTGCAGAACCATCACACGGTAGAGGATGTAGCGAACATTAAGGCTGCATTATCTAGTGCTAAAGTTCTCGTGCGTGTTAATCCTCTACATGACACTATAGAGGGATATCCTTCGAGCAAGGATGAAATTGGTTCTGTGATTGATGCTGGTGCTGATATTGTGATGTTGCCGTTCTTTAAGACTGTGGAGGAAGTAGAATACTTCATTAAGATTGTAGACGGTAGAGCAAAGGTGTGCTTGTTAGTCGAGACTCCTGAGGCCGCAGCATTACTAGAGGATATTGTTGAGGTTCCTGGAATAGATATGATTCACTTTGGCCTTAATGATATGCACTTAGCACTTGGAATGAAATTTATGTTCCAATTGCTGGCCGATGGCTCTGTTGATAAATGGACTAACATTGTTGGTCGAAAGGGCATCAAATATGGCTTTGGAGGTTTGGCATCCTTGAATGGTGGTGCGGTGCCTGGTCGTATGATTTTGAAGGAGCATTATCGCCTAGGTAGTCAGATGGTTATTTTGAGTCGTGCGTTCTGCAATACAGATATGATTACAGATAGTGCTGAGGTGTGCAAGATTTTTAGTCATGGCATAGCTGAGATTCGCGAGTTAGAGAACGAGATGAACAATATGACTCAAGATGAATTCGATATGAATCATGAAGCCGTTTGTGGTGCGGTAGAAAGTATTGTAAAAGGATAAAAGAGATATGAATCTACTATTGACCGGATGTTTTAACTACTCTAAAGAGCAAATCTCAGTATTACAAGGCTTGGGATGCACAATTCATTTTATGCAGTTTGAAAATGATGCGCTCCCTGTAGCTCCTTCTGAGGTTGAGGCAGTAGTTTGCAATGGGCTGTTTTTAAGTCACGATATAGAGCAATTTTCTAACTTAAAGTATATACAGCTTACGAGTGCAGGATTTGATCGCGTCCCTATGGATAAGATTAAAGATCATGGTATAACAATTCATAATGCACGTGGAGTTTATAGCACACCAATGGCTGAATGGGCGTTGTTTAGAGTATTAGAGCATTATAAGCAGGGATATTTTTTCAGAAAAGAGCAAGATTCTGAACGATGGACTAAACACCGTGGTTTAAGAGAAATCTCAGGAATTAAATTGGCTGTTATTGGTGCGGGAAATGTCGGTCAAGAGGTCGCGAAGCGTTTTCAGACACTAGGAGCCGAAACTACAGGTTTTGATATTCATACTAATGAAACAGTGGGATTTAATCACATGGCATTGACATCAACTCTTAAAGAGCGTATCTGGGACTTTGATGTGATAGTCATAACTGCACCGTTGCTTCCTTCCACTCAAGGATTGCTCAGTCGTGAAGTGTTGAGCTTACTCAAAGCCAATTCTATGCTGGTTAATATAGCTCGTGGTGGTTTGATTGATGAGTCTGCATTATGTGATTTTCTGATGGAACGTAAAGACGTATTTGCTGCTCTTGATGTATTTGAAATCGAGCCATTACCATCAGATAGCCCTTTATGGAGAATGGAGAATGTTGCGATTAGTCCTCATAACTCGTTTGTTAGCGATGGTAACAATGAACGTATGTTCAAAGTAATATATGAGAATCTTAAAGAATTCATAAATAGATAAAATATGTATAAGTACTTTAAAAGAACTTTTGATTTTATTGTAGCTTTTGTAGCTCTTGCAGTGCTTTTCCTGCCATTGTTGTTGGTGGCCGTGATTATTAAGATGGATTCTAAAGGCCCGATACTTTTTAAGCAAGAGCGCCTTGGAAAAGATGGAGTTCCGTTTAAGATTTGGAAATTCCGCTCAATGTGTGTCGGAGCTGAGCAGCAAGGAACAGGAGTGTATTCATATAAAGGTGATAGCCGTGTAACAAGGGTTGGAAAGTTTATTCGTGCGACTTCTATAGATGAATTGCCTCAATTGGTAAATATCCTCAAAGGTGATATGGCTCTTATCGGTCCACGTCCAGCTTTGACATATCACCCTTGGCCTTATGAGCAGTATGATGAGCATCAGAAGCATATGTTCGATGTTCTTCCTGGTGTTACCGGATGGGCGCAGGTAAATGGACGTAAAGAAGTTCCATGGCCTGAAAGAATAGAGCTTAATGTTTGGTATGCTCAGAATATGAGCTTCAAACTTGATGTAAAGATTTTCTTTATGACGATCTTCAAGGTTGTAACTAATGCTAACAATGAGAACGTTGGCGAGACCGGAGTGAAGAAATAATGGGAAAGAGTACTATATGTTTTTGCTAATTTCTCTTCCAGGGAAATCTCATCTGAGAGTATAACAATTCATTAGATATGAGACGGTTTATCATTATTTTCATTGGCTTATTTTTATCGATTTCCTCTTATGGACAATTAAGAGTATTAGAAGTTGTAAATCAAGCGGATACTCTCATTTTTACGAGTACGCACAATTTGACATTGGAAGAGTGCATTGAGTTATATAAAGGACCTAAGGGTTATATATTGAAATCTTCTTCAGATAGATATGCATTCTATTTAGGGGAGGATAAAGAAAATGCTATGAGGATAGTCAAAGATTTATCCAAATTGTGTGAATTAGACGTCGCTACTACAATGTTAATACAGGATGAAGAAGAGAATGTATTCTTTGGAAAGGTAGCATGTCTAGCTAATATGACAAGAAAGCCGACTTTTATAAAAGGAGATAGGTTATTTATAACAAAAGACGATTTTACCAGGTATATGTGCTTGAAACAAAACAATCTAGATCAAATTGTAAAATTTTTGAAGCAACGATGATTAAAGTGCAAGTATCTTGTTCTGGTGAAATGTGAGTGATGATTATATGAATATCCAAGATTTATATTTTAGTCTTTTGAGATCTGCCTTGTGGGGCGGTAAGCTTGATGTTGAGGCGGGCAAGGTGAGTCGCAGGGATGTGGGGCAGCTCATCAAGATTGCGAAGTCTCAGGCTATGGTTGGGCTGATTGCTAATGAGATCATGGTACAGGAGCTGTTTGCTGCTGTTCTTAATGATGAGATTCGTGAGCGTCTGACTCTGATGGTGCAGGAGAACTACTTCTATTATCAGAAGTTGAATACTGTTTTGTTCAGTGTTGTGGCCCGGTTGAGGGAACATGGTATCGAACCTGTGTTGATGAAGGGGCAGGGTGTGTCGAAGGCCTATCTTATTCCGGAGATTCGTCAGTCCGGGGATATTGATATTTATGTTGGGCAGGAGAATTTTGATAAGGCATGCGAGGTGATTGGGCAGATGTCCACTCCGGAGGATCATCAGGATGATATTTCTTCTCTTAAGCATTTTCATACGCGTATCAGTTCGGTGTATATTGAGATTCATAGATATACCGACGTTTACCATCCTAAGAGCTATGATCTGAAATATCAGAAGATTTCTGATGCTGGTATGCACAGCAATCTGGTGCCTGTGGATTTTGGTGAGATGGAGATTATGACTCCGGAGGTCAATTTCAATGTCTTCTTTATCTTCAATCATTTCTGGCATCATTTCATTTCTGATGGTGTGGGACTCAGGCAGATTTGCGATTGGGCACGCCTCCTTCATGTGAACTACGATAAACTTGATCTTGAATATCTTCGTCGTGTATTGGAGGAATTGAGACTGATGAAGGCGTGGCAGATGTTCGGCTATGTTGCCGTGAATACTCTTGGACTTCCTGCTGAGCAGATGCCGTTCTATGATTCGAAGTGTGCAAAGCGGGCTGGAAGATTGCTCGATATGATCATGAGCGAGGGTAATTTTGCGATTGAGAAACATAGGCTGCAACATCGTCCTGATGGTTACGTTTCCGGGAAGTTATATACTCTTAGCCAAGAATTTAAGCGTGACTGTCAGGTCTTTCGAATATTCCCGTGGGATGCTGTTAAGCGTATCTCTAAAATCTTTTTTGATGGTTTAGCCCACGTTTTAAATGACAAATTTGGTGGACATGATAATTGACAATACTCTACTTGATAACCTCACCGCCCAGGCGAAGACGTCGCCTCGTTTGCGTATGAACCTGGATCTTAGGAATTCGGATGCGGATTCGTCGCAGAGGATGTTGAATGCGATTGAGACAGGGGAATGTTGTGGAGGAGTATTATTATGATGATGGAGTGTTAGTTGAGTCTTTTGTGTTGGGGGGTGTTGCACATCCAGGCAGGTCAGTGGTAAAGTTATCTGCTAGTACTCTCTTTATTAAATAATAGTCTTTTATTTAAATATTCTTAAATAAATAAGGTTTATTTAGTGTAGGTTGAATAATTGTGTTATATTTGCATATTATTTTATTCAACTATGAAACGAATATATGCTGTAATATGTGCTGACGTCGTGGAGTCTACCTCTCTTGATATAGACTCTTTGATAAATATGCGACAGGTATTAAATGATTCTTTTGCTGATATCCGAAATCATTTGAGAGTGGATTTCTGGGCAAGGCTGATAAAAGGTGATTATATTGAATGCTGTTGTGATTCGCCGGCTCTAGCTCTTAGGATTGCCATAATTCTTAAATGCCGCTTGAAATGGTGGGCAGAGGCGTTCGATTGCGGTGGAGAAAGACTTAGAACGTTTGGTCTAAGATTCTCGATAGGGGTTGGACAGATGAGAATAATAGATCCCCAAAGAGATATAATGGATGGTGAGGCTATATATGTGGCTGGCAGGGGGTTGAATCGCTTAAGCCATACAGAGGCTACATCCTGCTTCAGTTTTGTCAGTTCTGATACTTCCGTGGAAGGATTGATGGACAATAATGTTAATTTTATTGATGAATATATAAATTCGATGTCTGCCCGACAGTGTGCGGTCATTTATTACAAACTACTGGGATTTCTGGAGAAAGATATTGCTGAGATTCTGCATTTGAGCCAGCCAGCAGTAAACATGAGGGCAAAGTTGGCATCATGGCCCTTAATAAATAAAGCATTAAGTGTTATAGACAAAGTAGAGTATGGGAAGTATGTGTTTTAGTTTGTTTTGTAATTTGCTGATGGTGCACATTGTCGGTGACTTTTATCTTCAGTCAGATAAAACTTGTGCGGAAAAGATAAATTTGGGATTCCGGTCCAAGTACTTATATGTACATGGACTGCTTATATTTATTCTATCATGGGTG
>JAEIGA010001978.1_pt1 | contig 32698 bp, 29 predicted proteins | sample 9270691 | NCBI WGS metagenome assembly JAEIGA01 (sample SAMN17057246, study PRJNA624740) | gut metagenome | biome: biome; isolation source: fecal sample | host: Bos grunniens | place: China: Xizang | collected 2019 | reverse complement strand
CGAAGTCAAACATATTCCACACGTGAGTAGCCCACATAAACTTGCGAGTGAAGAGCTGCTTTATAAGCTCCTCGTGGTAATATGCCTGATATTCCTCGGAATAGTCGCCCTGCTTGGGATCGCTCGTATGCCAGTTGAGAGCCTCGCAGCCGTACTCACTGATACCTATTGGAATATTGGGGAATTTAGCGTGGAATTTATCAAACCAAGGACCGTTCATACTGGTCTCGCCGCCGTACCAACCGAAATAGTGGTTATAGGAAACGACGTCGGGTATCTGAATGTACGGATCCTCCATCTTACACATAGATACTGCCGCGATAGTGGTAAGTCTTGTCTTATCCATCTCGTGAACGAGGTCGTTGAGTATTCTGTGATTTTCAAGCAGATCGTCGTCAGAGCCCGCGATAGATATCTCGTTGGAAAGTCCCCAAACCACGATACAAGCGTGATTGTAGTTCTGTGTAATAAGCTCCTTCATCTGCGAAATGGTATTTTCGCGTCCGCCTGGCATATGTCTTGAAATGTAGGGAATCTCTGCCCAGATAACAAGTCCCTTTTCATCACAAAGATCATAGAAATACTGATCGTGTTGATAGTGAGCCAATCTGATAGTTGTCGCTCCTACCTCCATGATATAGTCAATATCCTCTGCGTGATGCTCGGGGAGAAGGGCGTTACCTACTCCAAGTCTGTCCTGATGACGAGATACGCCGCGGAGGGGATATTCTTCGCCGTTTAAAATAAACCCGTTGTCAGGATCTATCTTAAAGGTTCGGCAACCAAAGCGCGAGCACACGTTGTCAAGAACAGTCTCGCCCTCAACTATCTCAACCTCGCAACAGTAAAGGTAAGGATCGCGACGTCCGTTCCAGAGGTGAACGTCCTTTATCTCAAACGTGACCTTTTTATCGGTAGACTCGATCTTCTGAAGCTCATTTTCTTCCTTGTCGTATATAGTATATACCAGCTTTTGACCGTCAGAAAGCTCTGTCGTATATACCTCAACGTCTACCTTTGCGTCTGCTCCGTGTACCGCAGGAGTAATAACGAGACCTGTTCCACCGTAGTAGTCAAGGTCAAAGTGAGCGTTGTTTACACAGATAAGATTTACGTTTCTGTACAGACCGCCATAGAAGGTAAAGTCAGCCATCTGGGGATATACGGTCTCGTTGGGGGAATTGTCTACTACGATAGCTACGTCAGCCTCGTCCCCGAGCTTTTCGGTCAGATCAACACGCCAAGTGGAGTAACCGCCGTCGTGATGAGCGAGCTTTTCTCCGTTCACAAATACGTCCGCGGAGGAGTTAGCGCCGCGGATCTCGAGGTAGTAGCGATCAGCCTCTGGAAGCTCTGCCTTCTTGAGTGTTTTTACGTAAAGGCAAGAGCCTCGGAAATAGTCGTTTCCGCCGTCCTGTCCGTCCGTCGCGTTCCAGGTATGAGGGAGGTTTACAGTCTCTCCCTCACGCAAGCTTACGTCAGTCGTGTTCTTGGCAAAAAGCCAATTTTCATTAATATTAAGTATCTGTCTCACTTTTTTTCTCCTAACAAAAAGTTATTATTTGGATTATATTGCATAAATATTAATTCAGTATTAATAACGGTTATTTTCTTAAAAAAGCGGTGTCCGACCGAACGATCGGACACCGAAAGTCATTAAATATTATTCCTCAACGGGAGCCTCAACTGCTTTTCTCGCAGCAAGCTCAGCATTCATCTTTTCGACGGTCTTCCTATCAATGTTATAAATAAGTGCTACACCGACGAACTGACAAACCGCACTTAAGAGGTAGAGTCCTGCAACGAGCCAGCAAAGTCTTCCTGCGGTTTCTGCAGACTGACCGATGGTGCCGAGTGCGGAATCATAACCGATAATGGAAGTACCCATAATAGCTATAACAGCTGCGGGACCGACACCCTGAGCCAGTTTTCTAAAGAAGGAATGAAGTGCGTAAACAACGCCTTCTTCTCTCTTACCTGTTTTCCACTCAGAGTAGTCAATAGCATCACCCATCATTGCCCAGGATACACAGTTATAGAAGCCCATGCCAAGACCAAAGAAGATAAGGCCAATCATATAAACGATAAGCTGAATGTTTTTGGGACAAAGCGGAAAGATGCAAAGAACAAGACCTCCTACAAGACCTGCAATAGAACCTACAGAAGCAACCTCTTTCTTACCGTATTTCTTAACAAGCTTTGTAGCAAAAGGCATAAATATGAACATGGGAAGGAAACCGATCATCTGAACAATACCGGAAAGAGAAGCCTGTCCGAAGTGTGTAGCGAACATGATAGTCGTAGCTGTGGTAGCAGATTGCATGCCAAGGAACATACCCATAGCCGCGATAGTACAACCAACTGCAGGACGGTTTTTCATAAATGTGCCGAAGGACTTGAAAAGGTTAACCTTTTCGCCGCCCTCTTTATTGAGCTCAGCATACTCATTACCACGTATGGTGATATTCTTTATCATAAAGATAAATGCAACGAAACCGAGAACGCCCATAATAAGCGCTGCCCAGAATACCTTTTCACCGAGAAGAATTTCAAGCTGATTACCTGTTAATGGGCTAAGAACTTTATCTCCTATCTCGTAAGCTTCACCTGTAATGGGATTATTGTGAAAATTTTCGGGAGCAAATGTACTCTCTGCTCCTTTAGGAATCTCTATTCTGTCAAGGAAGCTGGTCGATCCATCATAAGTTATCTTCTGCCAAATAAGCATAGGAAGTATCATACCCGGTATCATACCACCAACTGCGCCACCGATGGATCTGAACACAGAAAGAGAGGCTCTTTCCGCAGTATCTTCGGTAACTATATTAAGCATTGTTCCGTAAGGAACATTTGCCATGGTGTAAGCAGCATCCCAAACTATATAACCAAGAATGAAAAGAACTGCTTTAATAACGGTATTTGCATTTGGGAAAGGAAGGAATACTGCCGCGCCGCCTACGAGAAGACCTAAAGCACCAATAAGGATGTACGTCTTATACTTACCGAGTCTGTACTTTCTCTTATCATTATCAATAAGAGAACCGATGAGCGGGTCGTTAATAGCGTCCCATGCCTGAACGATCAGGAGAAGAAGGGAGAAGAGACCTGTTTCCATCATCATAAAAACAAGCCAGAACGTTTGAACTGTTCCCTTGAGCGAAAAGCTCATATTACAGCCAAAGTCGCCTGCGGCATATGCAAGTTTATCACGTATTCCAAACTTGCGCTTGCCATTAGCATCGAGTTGAATTGGTTTTTTAGCCATTTTATCCTCCATAAAAAATTTATTTGATTTGCTACTTAATATTATAACAAATATTACTCACTTTAAAAAGCCCCAAAAGGCTTATTTCGTGTCATAACGAGACGAAAAAGTAATGTTATTTTTGTTAACTTTGAACAAAAAAGTTTATTTTTTATGTGTAAATTGAGTATTTTTTAAAAAACTATTGACTAATTCTTCTATTCTTTGTTATAATAAACATACCACATAATATTAAATGTGAATTTGCGTAAAAAAAATAAAGTCGGAGATGAATTTTATGTATAAGTTATGTAAAACCGAGCAATCCGCGCAAAGACAGAGAAAAATTGAGCATGTCCTGCTTGATATGATGATCAAAAAAAATTATGAGGACATTTCTATTACTGAGCTTTGTGAAAGGCTTGAGATACCCAGAAAGACATTCTACCGTTATTTTGATAGTAAGGAGGGAGCTCTCTATGCGCTCATAGAGCACACTATGTCAGAGTATGTGGGATTTCATCAGGATAAACAAGGAAAAATAAGAACATTAAAGAATGAAATAGAGCAGTACTATTGTTTTTGGTACGATCACAAGTATTTTCTTGACGCGTTCTCAAAAAACAATATGCTTGAGAAGATAATAGAGGTATCAATATCATTTCCTGTAAACGATATGGTCAGCTTTTCAAAATTCTTACCCGATGACACTGAATGGGTCCGCAATAAGATATTTAAATTTGCAATATGCGGCCTTGTTTTTCAAATGATAGATTGGTATAAGGATGGATTTAAGATAAGTATATCGGATATGTCGGAAATATCCTGCAGAATGCTCAGTAAGCCCCTATTTCCAAATCTTGATAAATTAGGAATAATTCCAAATTGAATCTAAATTTCAGATCGGTCGTTTCGACCGATCTTTTTTACGTGGGAAACAAGCGTTTAGGACGCACATAATATATATGATAAAAACAGACGAAAAAATTTTAAAAAACACTTGACAAGCCCTATGCATTGTGATATAATAGTTCTACCTCTGCAAAAGGGCTTTTTTGTTGTGCCTTGTGCGCAAAAGGGTACACGGTCTTTCGGAGGGAGGTACACGGACCGCCTGTGCGGTCAAATAAATTTAATATGGGAGGTGCCGAAATCATGGCTAATGATGCAAGAGTCAAGATTACTCTCGTTTGCACAGAGTGTAAGCAGAGAAACTATGACACAAAGAAAAACAAGAAGAATGATCCGGACAGATTGGAACTCAATAAGTATTGCAAGTTCTGCCGCAAGCACACTCTTCACAAAGAGTCTAAGTGATTGGGAGGGGTTAGTATGACTATCACAACAAAAAGAAGTCTTATCGCTCTTCTCCTGTCTCTTGTGTTGGTTGTATCACTCTTTACAGTAAGCGTTTTCGCAAGCGATGCTTCAACAACGGAAACAAAGTCCGAGACTACTGAAGCAACAAGCGGCTCCGAAACCGAAAGCGGTTCGGAAAACGAGGCTGAGACCGAAAACAAAGAACAAGCTGCTCTTAATGCTGTTATAGCACAGACTAAAAAAACACTTATTATCAATAGCATAATAATTGGAGTTATAGTTCTGATAATAGTTGCAGTGATCATCAAGTTCCGTAAAAAGCTTGGTGACTTTATGCGCTCTGTAAAAAGTGAGCTTAAAAAGATAGTTTGGTCGTCAAAGGAGCAGACCCGTAAGGGATTCCTTGTAGTAGTTATTATCGCTGTTATATTTGCGGTAATGCTCGGTTTGGTCGACTATGCGTTCAACACAGGTATCAGTATGCTTGCTTCACTCTTCAACTGATGGAGCTTTGATATGAGTGATATTGATGGAATGAACGTAGGCCTGAGATGGTATATTGCGCACACCTATTCGGGTTATGAAAACAAGGTAAAAGCAAGCCTTGAAAAGATCGTTGAAAACCGAGGACTCGGAAATTTGATATATGATATTAAGGTTCCCGTTGAGACGATTATTGAAAAGGACGGCGACAAGGAAAAGGTCACAGAAGTAAAGATTTTCCCGACATACGTCTACATTAAGATGATAATGACAGACGAAAGCTGGCATGCCGTCAGAAATATAACAGGTGTTACGGGCTTTGTAGGCCCAGGATCACGTCCCGCTCCTTTGTCTGAGCAGGAGGTCATTGACATCAATCTTGAAAGTGTTGATGAGACCAAAGTTCAGCTTAAGTTCAGTGTGGGTGATGAGGTAAGCGTTATCAGCGGTCTGTTTGAAGGATACGACGGTGTGGTTCAGTCCATTTCCGAGGATCTTAAAACTGTTACCGTGCTCGTAAAGCGCGGACGCAGAGATATGCCTGTTGAAATCGAGTCCGAAATGCTTAAGCTTAAAAACTAATTCTTTTACGGATTTCTTATAAAGAAAAACCGTGGATCGCATAGCGATTTAAAGTGGGAGGGAAAAAATTTCTTTTATAATTTTCCCGCACAAGTACCACTATGGAGGTGTAATTAATTATGGCTAAGAAAATAATGGGTTATATCAAGTTGCAGCTTCCCGCAGGTAAGGCTACTCCTCAGCCTCCCGTTGGTCCTGCTCTTGGTCAGTACGGTGTTGCAATTCCCGTATTTACAAAAGAATTTAACGAGAGAACAAAGAACGATATGGGTCTTATCATTCCCGTAGTTATCACAGTTTACGCTGACCGTTCTTTCACATTTATTACAAAGACTCCCCCTGCAGCAGTTCTCATTAAGAAAGCAGCAGGCATCGAGTCCGGCTCTGACAAGCCCAACAAGAACAAGGTTGCAAAAATCACCAAGGAACAGGTCAGAAAGATCGCAGAGACAAAGATGCCTGACCTCAACGCAGGCTCTGTTGAGGCTGCTATGAGCATGGTAGCAGGAACCGCTCGTTCTATGGGTGTTCTTGTAGAAGACTAATAAGGAGGTAAGTAGATATGGGAAAGAAATATACAGATAGCGTAAAGCTTGTAGAAAAGAACAGACTCTACGATCCTTCTGAGGCTCTTGGTCTTGTTTGCCAGACATCAAAGGCAAAGTTTGATGAAACAATAGAAGTTCACGTTCGTCTCGGTGTTGACTCCCGTCACGCTGACCAGCAGGTAAGAGGCGCAGTAGTTCTTCCTAACGGAACAGGTAAGAATGTAAAGGTTCTCGTTTTCGCTAAGGGTGACGCTGTTCAGAAGGCTCTTGATGCAGGTGCGGATTACGCAGGTGGCGCAGAGTACGCTGAAAAGATCCAGACTGAGAACTGGTTTGATTTCGACGTAGTTATAGCTTCTCCCGATATGATGGGTGTTATCGGACGTCTTGGTAAGGTTCTCGGTCCTAAGGGACTTATGCCTTCTCCTAAGGCTGGTACCGTTACTCCTGACGTTGCACGTGCAGTTTCCGAGGCTAAGGCAGGTAAGATAGAGTACAGACTTGATAAGACAAACATCATTCACTGTCCTATCGGTAAGGCTTCCTTTGGCGCTGAAAAGCTTCAGGAAAACTTCGATACTCTTCTTGGAGCTATCATCAAGGCTAAGCCCGCTGCAGCAAAGGGTCAGTACATCAAGAGCTGCGTAGTAGCTTCTACTATGGGCCCCGGTATCAAGGTAAATCAGGGTAAGCTCGGTTGATCTGATACAAAATATTAAAAAAAGACCGTTATAAACGGTCTTTTTTTAATGCAATTTTTAAAAAATATCAGATAAAATATGCTCTATAAGGGCATGTTTTTATTTTTAAATGTTAATTTTTTGTAAATATCCTATTTTTTCTTTATGTATAAGGATTTTTAAGTGATTTTTTTTACAACGACGCCTTGAAAAAAAATAAAAAATGTGATATAATTACAATGTATATTATTATAATAATTATTAATATTTAAATATATTAGCGACAATAAAAAAGAAAGGATCTCATTTATGGAATATTTTGAAGAAATAAACGAAATATGGTCCTTGGTTCAAAACAGAATGAGCCAAAAAATAGGTACTCACGCCATGAATCTCTGGTTTGGCGATATTGAGATCACCTCATTTGCAAATAATACCTTAACGCTTACCACAAGCTCGGATTTTAGAAAAAAGACCATAACCGAAAAATTTCTTTCTCAGCTTGAGGAGCTTTTTGAGGACTTTATGGGATTTCATATAGGAATAGATATCGAATCTAAAAATTCATCTGTAAACGTTGAAAACATTAAAAAGCAGATATCCGGAGAAAGTATTGATCCACCCGAGGCAGAGGATAATGACAGCTCCTCAATTTTGGGCTCGACTATGCCTACCGTAAATTTTGAATATACCTTTGAAAATTTTATAGTCGGAAGCTCAAATAAGTTTGCGCACGCGGCTTGTGTTGCAGTAGCCGATAAGCCTGCGCATGATTATAACCCTCTGTTTATCTACGGACCCAGCGGACTTGGAAAAACTCACCTGCTTTACGCTATAACAAACGAGATAAAAAGAAAAAATCCATTTGCAAATATCATATACATAAAGGGTGAGGATTTCACCAATCAGATGATAGAAAGTCTGGCAAAGAAATCCATGGATAAATTCAGAGACAAATACCGTACGTGTGACGTTTTGCTCGTGGATGATATTCAGTTTATTGCGGGAAAGACATCAACACAAGAGGAATTCTTCCACACATTCAACGCTCTTTACGAGGACGGAAAACAGATAATACTCGCATCCGACCGTCCGCCTAAAGATATAGAAACCCTTGAGGACAGAATAAAGACAAGATTTGAGTGGGGACTTATAGCAGACGTTCAGCCGCCGGATCTTGAGCTTAGAATAGCAATATTTAAAAACAAGATATCTCAGGCGGGTATATCGGTATCTGACGAGATAATTACTTATCTTGCCGAGAATCTCCGTTCTCACATAAGACAGATAGAGGGAGCTGTTAAAAAGCTGGCTGCTATAAAATTTCTCTCCGGAAGCGAGATAAGTATGGATATAGCTAAAAGCTGTATGTCAGAGCTTTTGGGCGGCGCAGAGCCTATAAACGTTACTGTTGATAAGATATTTGCGGCTATCGAGAAAAAATATGGTGTCAGCAGAACAGATCTTGAGGGAAAATCCAGAGTAAAGGAAGTTGCTCAAGCAAGACACGTTGCTATATATCTTATAAGAAACATAACGGAAATGTCTCTGCCTAATATAGGAAAAATATTTAACAGAGATCACTCTACCGTAATATCCTCGATAGATACTATAGAGAAAAAGACTGCATCTATGCCGTCCTTTGAGATGGAGATCAATAATCTCATAAAAGAGATAAAGGAATGATCAAAATTTGATTTTCAACACGTTTTTATTTTGCTTTTCATTCATTTTATAAAGACAGTACGCATTTTCCACATTTCAACATTCAAATAAAATTGTTGAAAACAAGAATTTTTTAAAAAATCAGTATTTTTTAAGATTTTTACCGTGAATGAGCACAAAAATTACGAATATTTTTCAAAAGCAAATTATAATTACAAAAATAAAAAAAGATATTCCTACATTTTCCACACATGACATATGAAAAGTTTTTCTTTGCGTGTAAAATAAAGACAAGCTTTTCCACATATTACCGAGCATTAATACTTATACTACTAAATTAATACTATATCATTCTTTCACTCTCTCGCGTGAGTTCGAGAAAGAAATTTTTATTAGCGGCGCAAAGCGGCGGATTGGAGAAAATATGAAAATAAGCTTTAATAGACAAGAAATCAGTAATAAGATAGCTCCTCTTATGAGTGTGGTATCAGGAAAGAGCACTCTCAGCGCAGTAGAAGGAATACTTATCGAGGCAAATTCTGCCGACAGCTGTACTCTCACGGTATTTGACCTTGAAAAAGGAATGAGAATAACCGTTGACGCCGAGGTTCTCGAGCAGGGTTCTTATATAATAAACGCTCAAAAGTTCAATCAGACTCTTAAGGTCATGGACGGCGAGGATATAGTTCTTACCGTTGACGCAAAGCTTAACGCTATGTTTGAGTGTGGCAAATCCTCTCATAGAATGGGCGCTCTCAAGGCAGAGGAGTTTCCTGAGATACCCGATCTCGTAACAGAAAAGGGATTTGTTATAAATTCTTCTTCTCTTAAAAAGATGCTTTCTAAGGTATCCTATGCTATGGGTGTAAACGAGCCCAGACCCGTTCTCAACGGATGCTTTATAAAGACAGAGCAGGGTAAGGTCAACGTAGTAGCGTGCGACGGTTTTAAGCTTGCGGTTTGCTCTGAAAATACAAAACTTGAAAAGCTTGAGGGTTCGAGCAAGGGGGCTGATTATTCCTTTATAGTTCCAGTAAAGTCCGTTAACGAGATAGTCAAGCTCCTCTCTGATGATGAGGATGACGAGGTCACAGTATATATGAGCCATAAGAATATGGTAGTAGTATTTGAGGACATCGTATTCTTTACAAGACTTATAACCGGAGAGTACGTTGATTATAACAGAATAATAATCAGAAATCATAAGATTCAGGTTAGCGCTGCAAAGCAAGATATAATTGCCGCTCTTGAAAAGGCTTCTCTTATTACCGAGGAGAGAATTGCGGGAAGCGTACGCTCGCACGTAAGAGTAGAGGTATGTGAGGATATACTTAAGGTCTCTGCAGTATCCTCCGCGGGAAGTATTTACGACGAATTTAACGTCGAGCACACGGGAGACGATATATCCATAGCATTCAATAACAGATTCCTTATAGACAGTATCAGAGCTTGCAGAAGCGAAAAAATAAAGATATCTATGTCGTCGCCTCTTATGAGCATAAACGTAGAGCCTTGCGACGATGAGGACGGTGAGGAGTTGTTCATGCTTCTTCCTGTAAGAACCAGAGACTGATAACAAATAAAAGATCTTGCGAAAGGATAAGATATGTTCTGCCGTAATATTTACGTTGAAAATTTCAGAAATATAGAATCGGCCGACGTTGACTTTTGCGAGGGTACAAACGTGCTTATCGGAGAGAATGCGCAGGGAAAGACAAATCTTCTTGAGGCAATATATATGACGTCTCTTGGAAAAAGCTTTCGTCAGGGAAGTGACAAGGACGTTATAAAGTTTGATAGTGAATATTGCTTTATAAGAAACTCTTATACCGACGATACCAGAGATATGGAAATAAGTATGCGTATTTTTCCCGACAGACGCGCAAAATTGGTAGAACAGAACAGAGTAAAGATAAGACGCACCTCTGAAATAGTAGGCGGATTTAAAATAGTTTTATTTTGTCCCGAGCATTTATCCATTATAAAAGAAGGTCCTGCGGTCAGGAGAAATTTTCTTGACGTTGCAATATCACAGATAAGACCTCTTTATATAAGGTCATTACAGAGATATAATACCATTCTAAAAGAAAGAAATGCTCTTATAAGATCTGCTGAGGAAAACAGAGAGCTTTTTAATTCAACTATAGATCTGTTTTCAGATCAGCTTGCGAGAGAAGCTGCGATAATCACAAATTACAGAATGAAATATATAGAGCAGCTCAAAGGGCACGTTTTAAAATGCTTTGCAGACATGACTGGCGACAGAGAAATACCCACGCTTGAGTATATTTCATCAAGTAAGCTTTATCAAGAGGATTGCTTTGATATAAAAAAGTGTGAGGATGCCTACAAAAGCTTATTTTTTGGTCACCATGACCGAGAAATTGCCGCAGATTCAACTTTGTGGGGAATACACAAGGATGACCTTGAAATAAATTTAAATGGTAATAGAGCGAGAATTTTTGCCTCACAGGGACAACAAAGATCTCTGTCCTTGGCATTAAAGCTCTCCGAGGGAGAAATAATACGCGAGGAATGCGGCGGAGATTATCCTGTGTTTCTGTTTGACGACGTTCTATCAGAGCTTGACAGCGGCAGAAGAGAATATTTACTGTCCAACTTGAAAGATAAGCAGGTAATATTAACCTGTTGTGAAAAAAATAACATTCATACGGACAAGCTAATAACCGTCAATAACGGTGTGTTTATTTGATTTGAGGTGGATCTATGTATCTTCACGCGGGAAATAACAAAAACATAAGAGAAAAGGATATCATAGGTATCTTTGATGCAGATAACTCCACGATATCCTATATAACCAGAAAATATCTTTCCGATGCACAGAGAGAGGAAAGGGTTATCTCGGCAAAGGACGAGATACCAAAATCTTTTATCTTGTATAAGGAAAAAGGAAAATATATGATCTGCTTCTCACAGATATCCACGGCTGCTCTGGTCGGAAGAGCTGAGAGCGGAGAAATAAAATAATTGACTTACAAAGCAAAAACATAAATCTTTAGAAAAGGAACAGGAAAATGTCTGAAGAAATTAAAAAGCTTGAAGAGCTCAAAGAAAATCACTACGGAGAAAACGAAATACAGGTACTTGAGGGACTTGAGGCTGTAAGAAAAAGACCCGGTATGTATATCGGAACTACGTCTATAAGAGGACTTCACCATCTCGTGTATGAGATAGTCGACAACTCAATAGATGAGGCTCTTGCGGGCTATTGCGATAAGATAACGGTCACTCTCAATTACGATAACAGTGTTACTGTAGAGGATAACGGACGAGGAATCCCTGCGGGCATCCATCCAAAAGAGGGAATACCTACTCCTGAGGTGGTCTATACCATTCTCCATGCGGGAGGAAAATTCGGTGGCGGTGGATATAAGATAGCCGGAGGTCTACACGGTGTTGGTGCGTCTGTCGTGAATGCTCTTTCTTTGTGGGTAGAGCTTGATGACTGCTATGAGGGTAAGAGATATACCGAGAGATTTGAAAGAGGCGCCGTAGCCAGAAAATTCGTGTGTGAGGGAGATTCTCCCCAGCGTCCTCACGGAGTTAAGGTCACATTTAAGCCTGACCCTGAGATATTCGAGGAGACAGTGTTTGACTATGATACTCTGCTTAATCGTATGCGTGAGCAGTCATTCCTTAATGCAGGAATCAGAATAGTACTTATAGATGACAGAGGTAACGAGCCTGTTGTCAACGAGCTTTGCTTTGAGGGCGGTATAAAGAGCTTTGTAAGTTATCTTACGGAGACGAGAAATAACGATCCCGTACACAACGACGTTATATATATGCGCGCTGAAAAGGATACCAGCGTTGCAGAAATAGCTCTTCAGTATAACGACGGATATTACGAGAACGTAATGACCTTCGCAAATAATATGAATACTATCGAGGGTGGTACTCACGAGACGGGATTTAAAGCAGGACTTACTCGTGTTATCAACGATTATGCCAGAAAATCAGGTATTCTTAAGGATAGCGAAAAAAATCTGTCGGGTGAGGACGTAAGAGAAGGTCTTTGCGCAATAGTATCGGTAAAGCTTGAAAACGCGCAGTTTGAGAGCCAGACAAAAGCAAAGCTTGGAAACTCAGAAATAAGAACTCTTGTTGAGAATACGGTAAATGCAAAGCTTGCTGAATATTTTGAAGAAAATCCCAACACCGCAAAGGTCATACTTGATAAAGCACTTGCTGCATCTCGCGCAAGAGAAGCTGCAAGAAAAGCAAGAGAGGCTACAAGACGTAAGGGACTTTTTGAGGGAAGCTCACTCCCCGGAAAGCTACGTGACTGTAACGAAAGAAACGCGGAGCTTACAGAGCTTTATCTGGTTGAGGGAGACTCGGCGGGAGGCTCTGCTACGCAGGGAAGAAACTCAAAGTTCCAGGCTATCCTGCCACTTCGCGGTAAGGTACTTAACGTTGAAAAGACAAGGGCAGACAAGGTTTACGGAAACCTGTCCTTGATACCGATAATTCAAGCGCTTGGTTGCGGTATTGGTGAGGAATTTGATATTGCAAAGCTCCGTTACGGTAAGATAATAATAATGGCGGATGCCGACGTTGACGGATCTCATATTAGAATACTTCTTCTGACCTTCTTCTTCAGACACATGCGCCAGCTTATCGACGAGGGACACGTATATCTTGCACAGCCTCCGCTTTACAAGGTTTATAAGAAGGGCTCAAAGCAGGGCAACGAAAAATATGCTTTCTCTGATGCCGAGAGGGATATGTATATAAAAGAGCTTGCGGGCGAGAGCGGAAGAACAGATAACATCGAAGCAGACAGATACAAGGGTCTTGGTGAGATGGATGCAGATCAGCTCTGGGAGACCACTATGGATCCCGCAAAGAGAACCATACTCAAGGTAACGATTGAGGACGCTATCGCGTGTGACGAGATGTTCTCACTGCTTATGGGTGATAAGGTAGAGCCCAGACGAGTATTTATAGAGCAAAATGCCCGTCTTGCCGAAAATCTTGATATTTAATTTAAACAAAATTGTTTAAAAAAATTTTGTCTTGTGTTGAAATCTTTTTGAAAACTTAAAATAAAGATATATTTGACATTAAGGACGAGACAAAATGCTTATCAGAATTTTTGTTTAATATCAAAGAAAAATAAAAAAATAAAAATTTCAAGGTTGATTTTTAAACAGTTTTTTAAAAGATAAAAAGGTTTTCCACAGGTTGTGGATATGTCTGTTGAAAACATTGTTTAAAACTGAAAATAAACTGAAAAGGGTAAAATTTGATGAAGATTTTCAAAAATAAATTTTTCATAATAACCCTGTCAATTGCAGTTTTTTTAGTCATTCTGACATCGACTTTAGCTTTAATGGGGCAGACCGACCCTATAAAAAACGTATTTAATACTGCGACTATGGGATTTAGATACGTTGGCATAAAGATAAGTGAGGCTGCCGAAGGATTTTCAAAATATTTTCAATCTATAGACGAGCTTGAGCAGAGAAATAAGGAACTTGAGAGTGAGATAGAGAGACTTGAGCGTGACCTTGTCGACGCTCAGGCGGCGAAGGATGAAAATGCAAGGCTGCGTGAATATATCGACGTAAAAAAAGCTTATCCTGATTTTAAATTTGCGGACGCTTTGATAGTAGGTACTCAATCAGAAAATCATACCACGTTTTTTACTCTTGACAGAGGAAGCTCTGACGGAATAAAGGTAGGAATGCCCGTTATAGTCACGTCGGGAGTTGTAGGTTCGGTTTGTGAGGTTGGATACAACTGGTGCCGTGTCAGAGCCTTGACCGAAAGCTTGTCATCTGCAGGCGCGTACGTGTCAAGGAGCGGAGAGACAGGAATTGTAAGCGGAGACATATCTTTTAAGGATACGGGAAAATGTATGCTTGAATATCTCTCCGAGAATGCCGACGTTGAGATAGGAGATCTTGTTTACACGAGCGGTCAGGGAAGCGTTTATCCAAGAGGATTGTATATAGGAAAAATATCCTCAGTCGAGATAGACGGATATCTGAGAACAAAGGTAGCCGTGGTTGACTGCGCGGTTGACTTTGAGTCCCTCAAATACGTTATGATAATCACGGATTTTGAAGCTCAGTCGGTATCCGACTGATAAGGGTGACGGATATGCTCAAAAGTCGGGTTGAAAAAAGCGGATTTTCAAAAAATATGAGCGTCAAAAAGATAGTTGTCTATTCAGTATTTCTGACGGTGCTTATCATATTTACTTCATTTATACAGGCGCTCGGGGTAACGTTATTCGGGGCTATCCCTGCGGTGACTTTAGCCGCGGTCTGTGCCATAGGGTTTATTTTAGGTGAAAGATTTGGCGCAATATTTGGAATATTTAGCGGCATTATTCTTGATTACGTCTCAAGTGAGGGTATATCCTTTACTCCGATACTCTATATGCTTTGCGGATATCTTTGCGGAGCAGCGGTTGGTTGGTTTCTCTCAAAAAACTTTCCGTCATTTTTGGTGTACGGGGCTATTGCCGGAGTCATAAGAGAAATATTCACGCTTACATATATTGGACTGTTTTCAAGGAATTTTGCCTTCTCGGATATCATATTAAAAATACTCATACCAGAGTATTTTGCGTATATCGTATGTATTATACCCGCATATTTTGCGGTTTTGGGAATTTATTTGCTATTTAAAGGAAAGGACAGTCGGTCAAGATCGGGATATTGATATGGTATCCAATGATCTGATCTGAAAGGAAAGGAATTATTCAATGAGTAACACACAGCATGACAACGATGTATATTTGTTTGAAAACCAAAAGATCGTTGACATAAACATGGAGAAAGAGGTCAAAAAGTCCTTTATCGAGTACTCTATGTCTGTTATTATGTCAAGAGCTCTGCCTGACGTCAGAGATGGCATGAAGCCCGGACAGAGAAGAGTAATCTACGCTATGTATGAGGACCATTTGACTCATGACAAGCCTTTCCGTAAGTCAGCTACCACCGTAGGTAACGTTCTTGGACGTTATCATCCTCACGGTGACAGCTCGGTGTACGGAACTATGGTGCGTATGGCGCAGCCATTTTCTCTCCGTTATCCTCTCGTTGAGGGACACGGTAACTTCGGTTCGGTGGACGGAGACCCCCCTGCAGCTTACCGTTACACCGAGGCAAGACTTGATAAGATAGCAGATGAAATGACGCGTGACCTTGAAAAAGAGGTCGTGGAATTTCTCCCTAACTTTGATAACAGACTCCGTGAGCCCAGCGTCCTTCCTTCACGTTTTCCGAACTTCCTTGTAAACGGCTCGGTAGGTATCGCGGTAGGTATGGCGACTAACGTGCCTCCTCACAATCTCGGAGAGGTAATAGACGGAACTATTTACCGTATGGAGAATCCCGAGTGCTCGATTGCTGATCTTATGCAGTTTATAAAGGGTCCCGATTTTCCTACCAGAGCGACTATTCACGGCACGTCGGGTATTCTTGACGCGTACACCACGGGTAAGGGTAGAATAATTGTCAGAGCAAAGGCGGAGGTAGACGAGGAAAAGAGACAGATCATAGTCACGGAAATTCCTTATATGGTCAACAAGTCTATGCTCTGCGAGGCTATTGCTAATCTCGTTAAGGACAAGAGAATAGACGGTATATCCGATCTGCGCGATGAGTCGGGCAGAGACGGTATGAGGATAGTTATCGAGTTCAAGCGTGACGCAAACGGTCAGGTCATACTAAATCAGCTCTACAAGTACACACAGATGCAGGATACCTGCTCGGCTAACTTCTTAGCCGTCGTAGGTCAGGAGCCCAAGGTGCTCAATCTTGCGCAGATACTCGATTATTATATAGAGCATCAAGAGTCTGTTATCAGACGCAGAACAGAGTTTGATCTTGAAAAGGCGCGCGCAAGAGCTCATATATACGAGGGATACAGAATAGCTCTCGATAATATTGATGAGATAGTCGAGATAATGAAGACAAGTGAGTCCATAAACTCCTCTAAGGCGACACTTATGGAAAGATACGGTCTTACAGATATTCAGGCGCAGGCAATAGTTGAGATGACTCTCGGACGTCTTACAGGTATGGAAAGACAGAAGATACAGGATGAGCTCGACAGACTTCACGCACTCATAGCTGAGCTTGAGGGTATCCTTGCCGACGATAATAAGATCAAGGATATCATCAAGGAAGAAATGCTTGAGATAAAAAGAAAGTACGCCGATGAAAGACGTACTAACATAGAGCAGGCTATTGATGACATTGAGCTTGAGGATCTGATAGAAAAGCACAACTGTATAATCACAATGACTCAGGCGGGATATATCAAGAGACTTCCCTCGGGCATATACTCTGCACAGCACAGAGGCGGCAAAGGAATTACGGGTATGACCGCGAGAGAGGAAGACTTTATTGAAAGAGTTGACGCGGTATTCAGCCATTCCACTATGATGTTCTTTACGAACAGAGGTCGTGTTCAGGCTCTGCGCGCATTCCAGATACCCGAGGCATCAAGAACGGCAAAGGGTACGAATATAGTCAACCTGCTTGAGCTTCAGAGCGGAGAAAAGGTCACGGCGGTAATTTCCGTGAACGAATTTGCCGAGGGTGAATATCTGACAATGGTCACCCGTCAGGGTATCATAAAGAAGACACTCCTTACCGAGTATGAATATCAGCGCAAGGGCGGTAAGATAGCTATAAATCTCGACGAGGGAGATGAGCTTCTGTTCGTTACCAAGACCGACGGAGAAAATCAGCTTATTTTGGCAACTCGTAACGGCAGTGCCGTAAGGTTCGACGAGAGCGAGGTAAGACCTATGGGTAGAAGCGCTCGCGGAGTTCGCGGAATAAGACTCAAGGATGACGATTACGTTATAGGCGTTGTTACGGTCGAGGAGGGTAAAAAGCTTCTTACCGTTACTGAAAACGGATTTGGAAAGAGGACAGAGTTCGACGACTTCAGACTTATGAAGAACCGTGGCGGCGGCGGTGTTACCTGCCATAATCTCACCGAAAAGACGGGACTCCTTGCGGGAATCATATCCGTTGACGACGAGGACGACGTAATGATGATAACAGATTCGGGTATCATTATCAGAACTCCCGCTGAGGATATATCCACGTATTCCAGAACCGCGGCAGGTGTCATAGTTATGAGACTTGAGGGTGGACACAAGCTTGTCAATATAACTAAGGTGGCAAAGGAAGAAGAGCCTGAGGAATCTGAGCTTACAAAGGTGGCGGACGGAGAGAACACCGAGGCTTCCATAGATGCCGCAAAAATTGTAGAGGCTGTTGAAGAAACAGAAGAAACGGAAGAATAATCATTTAACATATGGAGAGGAGGCCGCGAATGAGAAAAAGAATACTGACCTTGACAATAGCGCTTGTTATTGCTTTATCGGTCGCGTCTATGAGCTCATGCTCAGGTAAAGCGCCCGAGCTTGATAACGTAAAGGACAGATTTGTGTATCTTATAGAGGGCTCAAAGGAGCTCAACGTACTGTTTTTCGGCAGCGGCCTCCCCGTATATGAGAGAGAGAGCCTTCTGGCAGAGAGAAGGGGCGTGTATTATAACGACCGAATGACTTCGTATAATCACGTAATGGAAAACGCGAGATATATAAGTATAGAGGATATGAAATATCAAGCGGAAAGAATATATTCCTCTGAGTACGTTGCAGGAATTTACGAAAGCGCATTTGACGGAATAATGACGGGAACTGCGCAGGCATATCTCCGTTTCTACGATAACGGAGAATGGCTCTATCAGAATGTAAACGCAATGGATTTTGAGCTCTCGGAGAGAATATACGACTATTCGACGATGAAGATAGTCAAGCCCTCAAATGCCGAATACGTAAACGTAGAGATAGAGAGCTATACCTTAAAGGATAGCAAAAGAAAGGTGATATCACTGTCATTCGTCTATGAAAACGGAAATTGGTATCTTGATTCTCCAACATATTAAAAAATATCGGACTGCAAAGCAGTCCGATATTTTATTTCTTTATATTGTCGTTAAGAATTTCAAGCAGATTCTCGTCATAGGTTATGAGGATAGAGAGCTTTTCTCCGTCATAGACCGAGACTATCTCGATCTGCCTGCTCGGAGCAAATTGAGTATCGTACATGTATCTTGACATGCTTTTTCGTTCTTTCTCCACAGCTTTTTTATTTTGTGGTGTAACAACGCGTACCGAAATTATTTCCTCTGTTCCAAGGCGGCATACGGTTACGTCTCGGTTATTTTTTCTTTCGGTTATAACGAAATCGTAGCCATCGTCGTTTTCAATATTGCTTTTTTCAATAATAAACGTATATTGGCGAAGTAGATAAACTGACGCTATATAGATAGCCGCGGTCAACAGTATAATTCCTGATATCTGCGCCAGCCAGGGCAGAGAGATAAGATTTGCGGTTGAGAGCATAAAAAGCGCCGCACCTGACAGAAGACAGAGAAGAGCGGTTAGCTTTGCGGCTTTGTTCTGGAGCTTCGGTGTATTTTTGTACATTTTTCTCTCACTTTCTATAAAATTAAATATCTTTTGAATAAATATCCTTGGCGAGGCACATCAGGATATCCTCGCGGTTGCTCTCGGGCCTCTCAATTACCTCGCGGAGCAGCGCTGACATTATTTTTCCTATGCTTCTCGGCTCGATTCCTTGCGCGATAAGGTGATTTCCACTTATACAAAGATCCCGTATCTGTACGCAAGGATTTTTGTCGGATTCCTCGCGAACTATTTCCGCAAGCTCTGGTTGCTCTCTCAAAATGGCGGCGTCGGCAGCGGCCTCCCCGTAAATTGAAAGCAGATGTCTTGCGTTTTGAGGGGTTTTTTGGGGCTTAAACATATCCTGAGCACACAGGAGGGACACCTCTGATGATTCTGCCCTTGAAAGCTTGAGGCAGGAAAGATCAGGCACATCTCCTTCGGCAAACAGAGCGGCAAGCCTCGGCGCAAAACGCTTTGATAAGGAACTTATGCTTATTGTAGGAGTTTTTATATTTGGGTGAATGTGTTTTGAAAGGCCCATTTCACAAAGCAATGAGACTCCGCTGTTTGCTCTGTCCGAGAGAAGTATTTTCTCAAGCTCCGTCTTTTTTCTCTCGGCGGACACGTTTTCAAGACGTGCTCCAAGCTCTTGTGCCGCTTTTTTTGTCTCGGCGCATATCTGAAAGTCTAGAACTGTGGCGAATCTCACGGCACGTAAGATTCTGAGCGCATCCTCTGTAAATCTCGTGCGAGGCTCTCCAACACAACGAATGACCTTGTTTTTAATATCTTTTCTTCCACCGAAAAGGTCGGTTATTTCGTCGTCCTCTCCCTGCAAAAGTGGGTCTGCGGCCATGGCGTTTACCGTAAAATCACGTCTTTTGAGGTCCTCGGCAAGCTTTTGCGTAAATATGACTCGGTCGGGATGCCTTGAATCCGTGTAGCTTCCGTCTATACGAAATGTAGTGCACTCGTATTGCTCGCCGTCAAGCAGGACAGTTACGGTTCCGTGCTTGAGTCCCGTGGGAATGGTGCGCACGCCCACAGAGTCAAATATTTCTATCATTTTTTCAGGAGATGCATCGGTGGTCATATCCCAATCCGAAGGAAGCTTGCCCATAAGGGAGTCACGTATACAACCTCCTACGGCATAGGCCCTGTATCCTCGTTCGGCTAAAATATTCGCAATCTTAATAACGTTTTTTGGATATACTATGCCCATAAAGCCCACGCCACCTCCTTTTAAATATTCTACTATAATTATACCAAATTTATACAAAAAGTCAATAATAGGTACTTATTTTTATAATATACCCCCGGCTTTGAGTAATTTTTAGAAATTCTATTGACAGACAGACTAAAATTGTTGTATAATAAGATGGAAGGAGCGCAGAGAACATTTTTGCGCCCCATTCTTATGTAAAAACACAAAGAAGCCGCAGCATCCCACCGCGGCTTAAAAAGGAGATAATATGAGGACAAGCGTTGCGATAATAGGCGGAGGAATAGGCGGTCTTATGGCGGCTTACCGCCTCAAAAAGAACGATCCCAAAATAGACGTGACTATTATAGAGAGAGGCTTTGAGCTTGAAAAGCGTCATTGTCCCGCAGGACACAATAAGGCGTGCGTGCACTGTAAGGTCTGCTCTATTACAGGCGGTTACGCGGGTGCCGGAGCCTTTTCCGACGGTAAGTTCAACATAGGAACGGCATACGGCGGAAGTATGGGAGAGGAGCTTGGCGAGATAGTCGCTATGAAATACATAAACGGAGTTGATAAGGTGCTTGAATCCTTTGCCGACGATTATCCCCCTCTTTATAACTCCAACGAGGAGCTAAAGCTGAAATGTCTGCAGAACAATCTCCGTCTGCTTGATATGAACGTACGACATCTCGGAACAGATAAGAACTTCAAAACTATGCAGAAGCTTATCGAGTGGATACGCGAGGCGGGAGTGGCTATGCTTTCGGGTACCGAGTGTAAGAACGTAGATAAGTCAGACGGCGGATATGATATAAGTATATCTCGCGGCAAGACAGATGACGTGATACACGCCGACAAGGTCATTATTGCTACGGGAAGAAGCGGCGCGGATTTTGTAAGCTCCTTGTGCAACAAATTCGGAGTAAAGATGAACTCGAACTCGGTAGATATCGGTGTCAGAGTTGAGATGAAGGATATCATCTGGAGAGAATTTTCTCAAAAGATATACGAGCCTAAGATACTTTACAGAACAAAGACCTTTGAGGATAGGACCAGAATGTTCTGCTTCAACCAAGGCGGTCTTGTTTCGGCAGAAAACAACCACGGCGTTATTACCGCAAACGGACATAGCTTTGCAGAGCCCGAAAAGAAGACGGAAAACTGTAACTTTGCAATTCTTTCGTCCATCCACTTCAACGGTAATTTTAACAAGCCCACCGAGTACGCTGAGAACATTGCGAGAAACATGAACTTCGCGGGAGACGGCAATATTATCGTTCAGAGATTTGGAGACTTGGTCAGAGGAAGACGCACCAACGAGCACCGTCTTGCCGCAAACACGGTAACCCCAACGCTCAGAGCATATCCCGGAGACCTATCTATCGTGCTTCCGTACAGAGCGCTTACCAATATAATCGAGACTATATACGCGCTTGATAAAGTTGCCCCCGGAACTGCAAACCCCGATACTCTGCTTTACGGATGCGAGAACAAATATTACAGTATTCGTCCCGAGCATAATGGAAGCTTTGAGATAATGGATAACGTATATCTCATAGGCGACGGAAGTGGTATCACTCGCGGACTTTCACAGAGCGGTGCTATGGGACTCTTTGTAGCAGATAAGATCTGTAACGTAGAATAATTCAATTAATATTAAAAAAGGCTGATGATTTACGGTTTGTTCCCCTCACCGTTAAATTATCAGCCTATTTATTTTATTGGGGGTTTTTGAAGAGAAGGGAATGTTAAGGGAGGTGTGGAGAAAGCTTTTTCAAGAGGTTAGTCCACCCCTATCTTAAATCTTGCCCATCTTACGCCCAGGACATAGAGGTAGGCTTTTCTTCGTATATAACAACGTCCTTTAAGAATGCGACAGCCTTTGCAAGTCCCTCGTCAATAGACATAAGGGAATCCTCGTGCTCGATAGAGAGGACGCGGTCATATCCGCACAGGCGCAGATTGGAAACGAGATCACGCCAATATGTTTCTCCGTTGCCGTATCCGACGGTACGGAACACCCAAGCGCGATGTATCTCATCGCCGTAGTGCTTGGTATCGAGAACACCGTTTTTAGCGGTATTGTATTTGTCTATCTTGGTATCCTTTGCGTGAACGTGGTAGATAGCACCCGCAAGCTCTCTGATAGCGGCAACGGGATCCATGCCCTGCCAGATAAGGTGAGAAGGATCAAGGTTTGCGCCGATAACGTCACCTACTGCCGCGCGGAGCTTCAGAAGCGTCTCGGGATTGTAAACACAGAAGCCGGGGTGCATCTCAAACGCAACTCTGACACCGTGAGCCTTGCAGAACTTGCCCGTCTTTTTCCAATAGGGAATAAGCTTTTGGTTCCATTGCCAATCAAGTATAGCCAGAAAATCCTCGGGCCAGGGGCAAGTTACCCAGTTGGGATATTTTGAGCCCTCGGAGTCACCCGGACAGCCCGAGAAGGTGATGACTGTATCAACTCCGAGCTTTTCTGCAAGGAGCACCGCCTGACAGAAATCCTCGTGATACTGAGCCGCTGTCTTTTCGTTGGGGTGAACGGGATTGCCATGGCAGGCAAGGGCGCATATTTCAACGTCATATTTTTTAAAGGTTGCGACGAACTCGTCAAATTTGTTGACGTCGGCAAGAAGCTCTGCGGGGTTGCAGTGATCCTTTCCCGGATATCCCCCGGCACCTATTTCGACTGTGTGAACGCCGAGACCTGATATTATTTTAAGAGCCTCGTCAAGTGATTTCTGTCCATAAAGATTTGCAAGCACGCTAAGTTTCATTTTAAGCTCCTCCTAAAATTCAAAAATTTAAGCTTACAATATAATTATAATGATTTTCCCCCATATTTTCAATAGCTTTTTTGTATTATTTGAAAAATACATTTGTAAATTAAAAAAATCAAGGGTTTTCGTACAAAAACACTTGATTTAATGTTGTTATGGTGATAAAATATATAATGAGTCAGAATTGTTACTGCAAAACACAAATTATATATAAATATATATAAACGCATAGAAATCTGTGCCGCTGTACGTAGAGAAAGGAAAATCAAAATGTTCGTTGATTTGCTTGGAAAAACAAGAATAAAATTAGGACTTCACCTGCATACCAGCGTATCTGACGGAGAGAGGTCGCCCGAGGAGGCGGCGAGAATATACGCCGAGGCAGGATATGACGCTATCGCCTTGACTGACCACTGGAGCTTTGGCGAGGAGAGAGAGCTTGGAGGCATCAAAATTCTCTCGGGATGTGAGTACGACGTTGGCGGCTGTGACGGCGCGAGCGGAGTTTATCATATCGTCGGAGTTGGAATGACGTCAGACCCCGAAATACCGTCTGATTGGAAAAATATGATAAAGACCTCCGAGGCAAAGGCGGCGGAGATAATGAGAAGAATAAAGCTGCACAATGGCTATGCCTTTATCGCACATCCCGCGTGGAGCCTCAACACTCCCGAAAAGCTGGTGTCGATTGGAGAATTTGAGGGAATTGAGATATACAATTCGGTGTCCGAATGGGGAATGTCAGACAGAGCCTATGCTGGCTCGGAGATAGACGGAATTGCGACTCTTGGCAAAATAGTGCCACTTCTCGCCACGGATGACACTCATTACTATGACGGTGACGAATGCAGAGCGGCGGTCATGCTTGAGGCTACCGATATGGATATGGCAAGCATTGTTCGCGCTTTGAGAGCAGGAAGATTTTATTCCACACAGGGTCCCGAGATACACCTTGAGCAGATAACTCAGGGGAAGGTAAGAGTTATATGCTCGCCCGCGTCAAAGGTAGTGTTCTTCTCAAATCTCGTATGGACGTCGGGAAGAGTGGTCAAGGGTGAGAATATAGTTGAGGCGGAATATACTCTCAAGGAGGGAGAGCGCTATATAAGAGCCGAGGTCACAGATGCCGACGGCAAGAGGGCGTGGAGCAATATTATATCCTTTGAATAAGACTAAAATAGCAGAAACGGAACAGAACAATGACTGAAAAATACAGAATAGAGCATGATTCTATGGGAGAGATGTCCGTTCCCTCCGACAAATATTGGGGAGCGCAGACTCAGAGAAGTCTTGAAAACTTTAAAATAGGAACGGAGACTATGCCGCGAGAGCTCATAAGAGCCTTTGGAATACTTAAAGCGGCGGCGGCAAAAGCAAATCACGAGCTTTTGCCTGAAAGAATGACCGAGGAAAAATTCAAGGCCATCGTCTCTGCTTGTCTTGAAATATGCGGCGGTCAGCTCGACGGGCATTTTCCCCTCGTAGTATGGCAAACGGGAAGCGGCACGCAGACCAATATGAATATAAACGAGGTAATATCAAACAGAGCCGCGGCACTGTGTGATTGCAACGTGCACCCAAACGATGACGTGAATATGTCGCAGTCGTCAAACGATACCTTTCCGTCGGCTATGCATATAAGCGCGGTTTGTGAGATAAGAGAGAGGCTTTTACCCGCAATAGAACGTCTTACAGAGACACTCGGACGGCTTGAGATTGAAAATCAAGATATAATAAAGACGGGAAGAACTCATCTTCAGGACGCCACGCCTATAAGATTTTCGCAGGAGATAAGCGGCTGGAGAGGTATGCTTGAAGCCTCGAGAGAGCAGATAATTATGTCGCTTCAGCCTCTTTCCGCACTTGCTCTCGGCGGCACGGCGGTGGGAACGGGAATAAATTCGCCCAAAGACTTTTCCTCTCTAGCGGCAAAATACGTGTCCGAGCTTACGGGATTTGATTTTTCAAGCGAGGAGAATAAATTCCACGCCTTGACAAGCAAGGATGCACTTGTGTTCTCTCACGGAGCGCTGAAGGCTCTCGCGGCAAATCTTATGAAGATAGCAAACGACATCCGTTGGCTCGCCTCGGGTCCCCGTACGGGTCTTGGAGAGATATATATTCCCGAAAACGAGCCTGGATCGTCCATAATGCCAGGAAAAGTCAATCCCACTCAATGTGAGGCGGTCTGTATGGTCGCCGTTCAGGTTATGGGCAACGATGCGTCGATAGGTATTGCGGCATCACAGGGCAATTTTGAGCTCAATGTGTATATGCCTGTTCTTATATATAATTTTTTGCAGTCGGTAAGACTTCTCTCGGACGCGATAAGCTCTTTTGATAAAAATTGCGTTTCGGGAATAGTAGCGGACAGACAAAAGATGAAAGAAAATCTTGAGCGTTCGCTCATGCTCGCCACGGCACTCAATACGCATATAGGATATGAAAATGCGGCAAAGGTAGCAAAGATGGCTCATAGTGACAACATAACGCTTAAGGACGCGTGCATAACCCTTGGTTTTTTGAGCGCGGAGGAGTTTGACAAGGTCGTGGATACAGGAAAAATGGTCTGACGGCAGAGATGAGGGGAGAAAATATGTCTATTGCAGAAGAATCTTTAAAAAAGCATTGCGAGTGGCAGGGAAAAATTGAGGTTGTCACGCGGTGTGAGCTTGAGACTAGAGAAGACCTCTCTCTTGCATATACGCCGGGGGTGGCACAGCCTTGCCTTGAAATACAGAAGGATCTTGATAAATCATACGAGCTTACGCGCCGCTCAAATCTCGTGGCGGTGGTTACGGACGGCACGGCGGTGTTAGGCCTTGGTGATATAGGACCCGAGGCGGGAATGCCCGTAATGGAGGGCAAATGCGCGCTCTTCAAGACCTTCGCCGACGTTGACGCGTTTCCTCTCTGCATCAGGAGCAAAGACGTTGACGAGATAGTCCGTACTCTGTATCTTTTGTCGGGCTCGTTTGGTGGTATCAATCTTGAGGATATCAGCGCTCCGCGTTGCTTTGAAATAGAGAGAAGGCTCAAGGAGATATGTGATATCCCCGTTTTCCACGACGACCAGCACGGAACGGCCATCGTTGTTGGAGCGGCGCTTCTGGGTGCGCTAAAGCTTGTAAAAAAGAGCATTGGAGACGTTAAGGTGGTCATAAACGGTGCTGGAGCGGCGGGAATATCCATAGGACGACACCTGATGAATCTCGGCGTTAAAAATCTCATTATGGTGGACCGTTACGGTGCTATATATAAGGGAAAGCCCGAAAACAATGAGGCGCAGGAGGATATGGCGAGCATAACCAATTCCTGCGGGGAGAGGGGAGCTCTTGCGGACGTGCTCAAGGGAGCGGACGTTTTTATAGGCGTATCTGCTCCGGGTATTGTAACCGCCGAAATGGTAGCCGATATGGCAAAGGACGCTATAGTATTCCCTATGGCAAATCCCACGCCCGAGATAATGCCAGACGAGGCAAAGCGAGGCGGAGCAAGAGTGGTTGGAACGGGACGCTCCGACTACCCCAATCAGATAAACAATGTTTTGGCATTCCCCGGAATATTCCGAGGAGCGCTTGACTGCCGTGCGAGTCAGATAAACGAGGAGATGAAGGTGGCAACGTCGCATGCTCTTGCTTCTTTGGTATCTGACGATGAGCTTTGTGAGGATTACATAATCCCCTCGGCGCTTGACAAAAGAGTGGTCGACGTGGTATCAAAGGCCGTAATGAAGGCGGCAAGGGATACGGGAGTGGCAAGAAAATAAGCCGTAAAAAACCATAAAAAAGAGGAAGATAAATTGGCAGTAGTCAGCAGTGAATTACAGTACAGAAAAATGACGGAAACTCCCGTGTGGAAACTTGTCATTTCTTTGGGTATCCCGACCACGATAAGTATGTTGATAACTAACATATACAATATGGCGGATACGTATTTTGTCAGCACGCTTGGAAAGGCGGCGGGAAGCGCGCCGGGAATAGTTTTCAGTATAATGGCGATATTGCAGGCGTTCGGATTTATGTTCGGACACGGAGCAGGCAGTCACGTCAGTCGCTTGTTGGGCGCCAAGGATCCCGAAAAGGCGGGTAAGTTTACTACCACGAGCCTTTTACTCGCCACGGTCAGCGGCATCGTAATAATGGTATTCGGCATTATATTCCTGGAGCCGCTTATGTGGTTTTTAGGAAGTAACGCGGAGATATTGCCTCACGCAAGGAATTACGCGCTCTACATTTTCATCGGAGCCCCCGCTCTGACCGCGTCCTGCGTTTTTAATAACGTATTGAGATACGAGGGCAAGGCTACCTTTGCCATGGTAGGTCTTACAAGCGGCGGAATACTCAATATGCTATTTGACTATATACTTATTATGCATCTCGATATGGGAACGGCGGGAGCAGGAATTGCTACGGCGGTATCGCAGTACATAAGTCTTTTTATTCTTGCTATGCCATTCATTATGGGAAAGACTCAAAGCAAGATACGGTTCAAAAAAGGATTTATGAGTCTGCGCATTGTGTGGGATATCGTGACTACGGGATTCCCGAGTCTTATAAGGCAGGGACTTGGAAGCATATCCACGGCTATGCTCAACGTTCAGGCGAGAGCTTACGGAACCGCAGCTATCGCGGCTATGGGATATGTCTCGAAGGCAGTCCAGTTCATCTTCTGCGTTGGGCTTGGTATAGGACAGGGATTCCAGCCTGTGTCGGCATTCAATTACGGCGCAAAAAAATATAGCCGTGTGAAAAAGGGCAGCTACGTAACTATGGCATTTGGGCTTATATTTATAGGAGTGCTTGCCGCTGTGTGCTACGGCTTTGCCCCTTACGTCATAAACTTTTTCAACTCCGAGCAGGACGCACAGATCACCCGGATAGGTGTGGAGGCGTTGCGCATAAATTGCTTGATTCTTTGGGTACTGCCGTTTACAGTGGTGGGAAATATGATGTTTCAGAGTATAGGCAAGCGGGTTCCCGCAATTTGGCTCTCAGCGCTTCAGAACGGAGTCGCGTTTATGCCGATGATATATGTTCTACCTATACTGACCGAGCGGTTTTACGGGAACGGTCTTTTGGGACTTGAAATGGCACAGCCTGCAGCATACGTCATAACTGCGGCGATAACTTTGCCGTGTACGCTTGTATTTTTGGCAAAGCTTCCGCCCGACGATGATGGGGCAGGTCAGACAATATCCGCAAAGGAGTAAAAATCATGGAATTTGTTGAAAAAACATTTGATATGAGATGTGTTTGAGTGGTTGCTCTCTCATAGAAATAAAAACGAAAAAGCGTTAAAGGATACGTATACTGACGCCAAAAAATTCGGATAAAAACAAATGAGAGTTACCCCTTGTGTGTATTTTCAGTAATATGAGATCGATAAATATCCCCCAACGGCTTTTGAAACCGTTGGGGGTGATTTTTAGTCAATATTGAAATTTGAAAAATCAAAGGGGACGTTATTCGTGTCATCGTAAGCAAGAACCTCAACCTTATAGTTTGAGAGTTCAAACGAATCATAATACACGTTTTCAATTCCTTTGCTATAAAGATCAATTTGAATATTTCCGAGCATGTGCGTTGATAATGTCGGGTGAGTGGCTTATTATCAGGTTTGGAGTCCTATTGAAAGCTCAACGAACTCCAAAATGTGTCGTTAAACGTCTCGGATTGTGCGTCTATGCATATGAAGAAGCCCTGATAATATATGCTCACCGTTTTTTTGGTCGACTCCTTATATTCGTAAACAAGCGCGGTTACCTCGGTATCATTGAGGCTGATATCGAGCGAATATACACTCTCATAGTTTGAAAAATTCTGATAATTATGAATGTTTACGGCATCGGAGCTTATAGTATTCAACACCTGCGAAGCACTATAATCCTGCGGAACATCGATAGGAGGATAGGTAATCTTAACGACTATATTTCTATCGTTATATATCCCATAATACCATATCCATGGTAGAGATACAAATTCCTGTGTCATCAGTGTAATATTTGAAAGTCCCTCCTTGTCGCGAAGGCTCATAGGAGAGCCGTCAAAGCAGGGCACTATAATATTTGTGTCAGCACTTGACATTTCATCCACAAAGGCCTGATAAATTTCGCCGTACATAGTCTTTTCCGTCTGTATTATATTATCAGATTCGGTGGTTGAAAAGCTCGCAAGAAGATCATTGTACGAATCAAATGAATAGGTGGTTGAATCTTGGCTGTGAAATTCTTTGTTGGTGTCAACGTTTTGTGAGGTTGTTTCGTTTGACGAACTATCATCTTGGTTTGAAATTAAATTTTGACAAGAGGTCAAAATAAGTGATAACATTATCATAGTTAACAAAAACAGCTTTAATCTCATAATAACTCCTTTCTGTTAATGGTGAGAATTTAAATGCTCTTTTATGATACTACGATAGGTCAGATGTTCGCAGTGGGGAGGTTATTGTTGATTTTCTGTTGATCTTACAACCATGCTAACCGTATCGCTATTATAAAAATACACGATAAATACATTTCCATCTGTTGTTTTGAAATATAGCGATTTCGTTCCGTGAGTGAAGGAGCCTTCGGGGAGCCCGACCGCCTCGACGACCTGATGGACTGTCATGCCTTTCTCTATTTTCTCAAAATCGGAATCGGTCGGAGATACTGCGGTATACGTTTTGACGTTTTCTAACGTGCTATGATCATCGCTACTGATTCTTGCAACAATGTTGGAACCGTTGCAGGATAAAAACAAATATGAACCGTAACGGATATAGTCAATTTGCAAAGAATCAATATCCTCTACTGTCATTCCTTCCCTCACAGTATTTACACCGCTTTCGGTTTCACTTGGAGCTCCTATAATATTACAGGAAGTCATACATAATGTAAAAATCAACGAAAAAGCTATTATGAATGTAAGCTTTGTTTTCATATTTTATTCCCTCGCCAAGTCTCAATGTCCGTATAGCGGCGGATCAACTCTATAACTCGATAAATCGTATAGTTCTTCTATCTCCATACTGGCAACGGACTCCGTAGACCATCTATCCTCTATGATTTTTGCATATACTACCCCTGCCAGCTGATAAAAGTCATTTAATGGCAAAAGATATTCTTTAGATGATGAATAATGTGTCTTAAAGAAAATATAATCACCCTTATCGGTAACAAAGTAGATATATATTCCGTTGTGAGAGGACGATCCATTCAAGCAATATATTTCATGCACCTCTGTTTCGCCCGTGTTCTGAGTGATTTGGCTGTTAGAGAAAATCTTATCAGCGTTAGTGACTGCGTTAAACTGAAAAAAATATGCCTCTCTTGCGGATTCACTTAAAGAAATGCGCTCTGCATTACCGTCGCGAATAGCTTTGATCGAGACGTCGTTTTGTGGGTGATTTTTCGAAACGATAACATATTCTTCCCCTAAAACATAATTGTCACTTAAAAGGTCGGCTAATGTAGCGCGTTGCGCAAATCCACTCATATAGAACCCATTGTATAGCCTTATGACCGAGTCGGTGTCGGAATTTCGGACTTGCGCTATTAATTCTTCGGATATGTTTACAGAGTCGTTTATCTCGGGAATTTCCGAATTTATTGGCGTGCACCCAACGACTGATAAGACTAGCAGAACTACAATAGTATAACAAAATGCTTTAACCATCATTTGTAAAAGCACCCCCTATTGAATATCTTCTATGGAGCATTTGCCGTTGCTCTCCCAATTGTAAAAGCTTTGACCTATATTGTTTTTAATGATTGGATAAAAATCTCCCGAGGAAAAAGATACTCCTATAATTTCTTCATTATTTGGATCTTCCGTTGAACATATAAATGATTGGGCAAGAGCTATTATTTGTTCGTATCTCGATTCATTTAGGTCCTTATAAGTTCCATCGTTATTTTTATCTGCGACGTTTTTCCAAACACATGCATACAAATGATTTCCATCCGCATCTGTTGTATTCTCAATAACAAATTCGGCAACAAGTCGATTGTGATAATATAACAAATGTAACACATACACATTCTCTTGACAATTCGAATCTAAGAGAGGGATTACGCTAAGAGAATCATATACCGATAGAACATCCAGCTCAACCTCATAATCTTGTGAAATGAACACATCATTTTTTTCATATTTGTTCATATATCCACGGTCGTTCAATGTACTGGTTTTCCACGGAAAAACTTGAAGTGAGGAAACTATTTCTTCACGGCGTGTCAAGTATTCTGCAAATGCCTGCCGTCCTTGTTCTATAGTTTCAAAAGGTTCTACCAATCTAAAGAATTGGGGTTCTCCCAAAATATATTTTATATATCTTTCTCCCTCATTTTTGCCAATAACAATTAATGTGTCTCCTTTGAAATTATAAACTACACCCATAATTTGGAATTCCGGATAGTTCTCTATGCAAGATAATGTCTCATAGTAACACACCAAATCGCTAAGTGCATCAGGAACGGTGGTGTAATTGAATGTATCAAATTCCTCTGTTATAGCTTGTTCTTCGGCAAGTTCAAACTTTAATGTTGCCGTTCCAACAAAAAAGCCGTCTTTGTAAAACAAAATCACTACCATATCCATGCTTTCGAGATATGTTCCATAGACAGGTAAAACCGAAACATCATCAGAAAATTGATATAAGTCACAATATCTTTTTGATGCCCGTCCCGAATTGTAATGAGCTTCTGCGCAATTCACTAAATCATAATCTCCGGACTTTAGGCTTTCAAAACCAATATATGCCTCAACTGCTATATTGGGAATTTTCATTTCCGATTCCTCAATCACATTGCTACTCGTTTCAGTTGTGAGCTCGCCATTATCCGTTTCAGTAATAGTTTCGGTTGTATCTTGGTTTTGCCCGTTGTTACTTAAATACTGGCCCTGCCCATTGTCACTCAACGCAATACAGGAGGTAAGACAAAACGAAATCAATATAGAAAAAATTATTAACAACTTTATTTTCATAGACTATTCCTCCATTGAGACTATTGATACCTTACAAATGAAATCATTGTATGTGCTGGAATCGAACTTGTGGCGCACAAAATAATCTTTGTGTGCATCACTAACATATACATAAAGCTCGCCATTTTCGGTTTCGTAACCAACACAAACAGTCATATGTCCTCCACCATACGGTGAATCCTCGTGTTGAGCATACCCTAGCATAAGGGGGCTTTCGTTATTTAACTCTTCAATAATGTCAAGATAAGAAAACTCTTGTATGTTTTCTTTACACCAATAATTCGTTGATTGCGCAAAATATGTTTTTCCATTTTCGGTGTGCGAAAAGATATCAAAGCCATATTGTATATATTGATTGGCACTACAAGATCCGTTTGCATTCATGTTATTCTGAACAGCAATTGCCTTTTGCTCCTGCTTTGCTTCAGTGTCACAGTCAAATTGAGAGTATCCATTTACGCTCCAATAAGCCATAACATTAGTTATTGCGCACGGAATACATAAATGACTAGTGGTTGATCTTAAATTATGAGGAACATCATAAAGTTGTATGGTGCTTAACTGCAAATTCCACTCATCCCTATAATTCTTATCATCAGTATATGGGATCATAGTGAGATTTGTACCATTGCTGTTTGCATTAAGCGGCACCGCCAATACATTTCCGCTTGACTCAAGTGCTTTGCATACAAGCTTATAATTGCCTGATGTAGTTTGGATTATTTTCCATAACGTATAATCACTTT
>JAEIGA010001977.1_pt1 | contig 32701 bp, 42 predicted proteins | sample 9270691 | NCBI WGS metagenome assembly JAEIGA01 (sample SAMN17057246, study PRJNA624740) | gut metagenome | biome: biome; isolation source: fecal sample | host: Bos grunniens | place: China: Xizang | collected 2019 | reverse complement strand
CGCCATAGAGCAGTGTACTATTGGCTTGCGCATCGCCTGTGTTGTTGAGTAATCGGAGGTATAGAGCCGTGCCAATGGCGGGCTTAAGGTCGAGCTGTTCTGCCTCTTCGATGTAGGTAGATACATCGCGCGGGTCGAGCTGTGCACTGCTATTTCGTGCAAGCGCGTGAACGTCCTCGGGAGTTATCAAGTGGTTGTTTATCATTCTACAACGGTATTAGTGCCACCGAAGCGACAAGATAGTATATTGAAGTTCTCAAATTTCTTACCCGCCCAATACGCAAAAATCTTAGCATAAGCCGACGATATGAAGTTTTGCTCCTCTCGTACTTGAGCTGCGTAGTCGCTCCACGCATCACGAACCAAGTCGCCCGAAAAGCCGACCTTACCTCGTCGGAGTGACAAGAATACTTCCTGATTGAACGCGCTATATATATTATCTATAACGCTTTCAGTCGTAACTGTGTACATCTTATCGGTGTTCAATCCCTCTATCGCCTTGAACTCGGGCGCTTCCTCGTTTATATCGACTTGCACCTCAAGTAACTTGAGCGCGTTCTCGTCGCCTTGGAACTTCACAAGCTCGCCTGTGTAGCCCTCGTCGTCCCACGTCTCACCCTCTATCTGCGAGCCTCTTTTTGTGATAATCATGCCCGCAGGCAAGAAGTTGTTTCGCACGTTACGGTTACGGACGTTACTCAATCCCTCGTCGGTCGACAAGTCGGTCAGCACGCCGTCGTACTTGGTTGTAGGGTAGCGTCGCCAACCGGCTAATGAGTTCCACTGTATTTGCCCGTCATAGTAAGCAATACCGCCAACGGACTCTATTTGCTCGCCTACGAATTGAGGAGCAAATACGTCGATACGCTCAATGTTTTCTTCGTTGACAAGCACGCGCTTACCCGAGCGGGTCGATGCACCCGACCAATCGGCATGCGTTACGATATGCGATATATAGCCGTCATCGTCGCACTCTTCAAGTCGGCAGTTCTCGAACGGCTCGTGTTGTATCTCAATCACTTGTCCGTAGGTGTTGTAATTGAGGTGCAACGCAAACCCGCCGTAATACGCAAGGTCGCGCGATACGAGGTGATGCAGGTCTCGCATGGTTTGTCTATGCCTGTTCACAACCGTATCGGCGAGAGCTTTATCTGCAAGACCGTCACCCTCTACGAACTTCGCGTATCGGTCAAGACACTGCTTACCGTTAGGCGAGGCCATAACGACCGCCAACGCTTGTTGCGGGTACAAGTTATCATGTCCGTATGCTTGAATGTCGAGACGGCTATTATAACCGTTCTCGACACGTTTAGCGGGCTTCTTTAGGGTCTTGATATTCATTACTTACGTTTTTTCGATTTTGCTTTGGGCTTGTCCTCTGTTTGCTCCTCGGGCTCGTTCTCAACTTCGGGTTGCTCCTCGGGTATAGCGTCGAACAAGTTGGCCTTGTTGGGGTACTTCTCAAGATACTCACGCGCCACCTCGTCAGTGAGGTTGTCGCGCGTATAGGCTTGGTTTGTGCCCGCGGGCTGGATAACCACGCCACGCTTAAGTTTGTAAGATTGTTTCTTCTCGCTCATTGTTTTTAGCTTTAATCTAATTACTATAATCGCATCACTGTACAAGTCGGGGCAATTACACTGCTTCAATGGCTCGCCTGTAACGTATCGATAAAGCCGTCGTACATCTTGTTTAACGGATTCGGGGATAGGGGTCTGTCCCACTACCCCCGAAAGCTCATTGAATAGATTTATAGCCTCCTCTCGTGTCATGGTTATGCAGTTGTTACCATAGACTCAAGCGCTGCCTTAGTCGCCTGATACGAGGTTTTGTACAAGTACATTTCCGACTTGGGTGCCCTTGTCTCGGTGAGCGTGATAGCCCAACCTGAGAGAGTGTCGTCGTTGTACTTGTCGGCCTCACCTGCGCTTACGATAGCGCCTTGGTGGAAACCGTACACTTGGAACGCTGCCGAACCTGGCAAGGTCTTCTTGAGGCCCTTGTACTTGTTTTCGAGGATAATCACGAACTCCTCGCCACTGATAAGCGGGTCGATAATGTCGTGAGCAACCTCGGGCCCTTGGTCTGGCACAACGAACGCAACGTTGTGAGTTACACCGTTGATGTATGTGCCAACCTCTACAGCCGAGTTTGTGCCGGTGAACGCATTGTTTTGTTGGTAGATGCGAACACCTTTTTTGCCATCCAACAAAGGCAAATCCTCGATAATGTTGTCGTTATTCTCGTTGAACGCAACCGAACCGAAATCGATGTCGGCGCGTCGAACGAGGTAGCCGATACTTTCAACGCCCTTATGTAGAGGGTCGTTGCAGTTCTGCTTGATGTCGGCTACTACTGTTCTGTCGCATAAGCTCATAATATCCTCCTTTCGCTTAGTATGCTACTTGTACCATGTTGTCTTGCGCTACGATTGTACCGAGCGCACCCTTAGACTTGAGCAAGTTAAGCTCGCTCTTTTCGTCAAAGAATACGTTTAACTCAGCAAAGTCGGTATAGTTGTCAATGCCGACGAGCAAGTTGTTGGTGGTGGTATAAACAGCACGGTGGGGCTTATTCCACGCTGTACCGGTGCTTTCGTAGGCTTGGATAATGCTGTCCCACAAGGGCATTGCTACGAGGCGAATACCGTCGTATTGCGACTCAGTGATACCGTCGAAGATAGCACGCCATTGCAACTCGCTTCCCTTGTTGTTGTTGCGGATGTCGCGACTCAACGCGTCTTTGAGCGATTGAGTAACGAAAATAACTTGGTTCTCGCCTTGACGAAGGTCGGCCGAGGCGCCCATGATTAAGTTGTCGATAATACCGCTTGCCACACCGTTTTCAAGGATAGCCGACTTTTGCGCTGCGAAAGTAGCCTCAGCGTTCGCTGCAATGTTTACACGGCGAGCCGAATTGCCCGACGCGATAGCAAAGAAGCGCTTCCAAAATCCGTCTGTAACAGTAAAGAATTCGGGGTCTACGCCGTTGGTAATAACACCACCGTCAGCCACGTTGTCGGCGTTCTTGTCGCCAAACCACGCGAAGCGCATCAACATCTTGTAGATGGCGAGCTCAAGGCGAGGATATACAATGTCGTCGATGTACTCAGTACCGGTAAGGTCTGCGATGTTAGCGCCACGACGCATAGCCACTTGCGCTAATGTGCCAAGGAGGTCATTGTAACAGATTTTCTCGTACACGCCCCACTCTCCCAAGTCCCAAGCCTTCTCGCTTGTCTCGATTTGAGAGTTGTTATAAGTGGGTTCACAGCCTTGTGCCGCCTTACCTACGAGACCGAACTCGCCAATAAAGCCGACTTTCTTGCCGTTTTCGGCACCAAAAATCACGTTGAAAACTTGAGCGAGACGTTCCTCACCCAATACCTTGCTGAACAACAGTTCGCTAAGGCTTTGCAATGCACCATTCGAAGGTGTCAATGCAGAAAAATTCAATCCTGTACTTGCCATATTCGTTATTGTTTTTTGTTCTTGTTACGGAGCTCAGCAAGTTCACGCTCGACGCGCGACAAGCCTTGCGCTTGTGTACTCTGAGACTGTGTGCGTTGTGTTGCTGTGCGAGAGCTCACAGCCACTTGTTTTAGCCACTCAAGACCACCAGCCTTTGCAACCATTTCTATGATTGAATTTTCCTCGGCTGTTCGCTGAGTCTCAAGGAGTGTCGCATTTTCTTGTCGGAGGCGCGCAACCTCTGCAGTAAGCGACTCGATAGTGTCCGCCATGGCTTGAACCTCCTCCTCAGTAATTGTTTCTTCGGTACGTTCTCGAATTTCGGTGATAACGCCGTCAGTTACGACGACAACGCGACCGTCTTCGAGAGTGTGCTCACCGTCGGGAGTAGCAGGGTCGCCAACACGAGGGTCGTCTGCATCGGTCTCAACGACCAATTCTGCACCGCCAGTGGTTGTCAATCGCAACTCGGCAACCGCACCACTGAGCAATGCTCTTGCTTGCTCAAGTAGTCGAGCAATTGCATTCTTTTTACTCATAATGTTATTGTTAGGGTTAATAATCGCTGTATTGGGCGTGTTAATCACGCCAACAATGCCGAGGCTCAAAGCCTCCTCCGCGTCCATTACGCGGTCTTCGCTCATAACGCGAGCGATAGTGTCAGCGTCTGTTCCGGTACGATCGACGTACAAATCGATGAATCGCTGTGTTTCGATACGCAACTCCTCCGACAACTGCGACAACATAGTAGCTGTTGCATCCTTGTCAATCGAGTAAGCGGGAAAACGAGGTTCATGTATGCAGAAAGAGGCGTGAGGTGCAGAGAAACGTGACTCCTTGGGCGCTGCCATAAGCACAACGCTCGCCATTGAGGCACAAGCACCCTCGACTGTAGCCGTAATCTTTCGGCCCGATTGACGCAAGGCGTCGTATATCGCCCAACCGTCAGTAACACTACCACCGCGCGAGTCGATTAATATATCGATGTTCTCGTCGTCCTCGGGTAGTTCTGATATAAAACGGCTAACCTCCGACAACGACACATGCTCAATGCCACACCACGATAGCATTGCACTCTCTTCGTTGCCGGCTATTACTCCGTATATTCTTAAAATTGCCATATAAATAACCTATTGAAAACCTTAAACCTTGGAAAATCTTATAAAACATCACAAATGTAGCTTTGCAAGTTTTTATTTGTCAATTTTTTTCGCGTAATAGCACTATCAAACTGTGATAGTGCTATTTAAACGCTTAACAGCGCGATATAGGCTCGCAACAGATACATGGTATTTATGCGCCAAATACTCGACCGCAAAAGTAACCTTGAAGCCTCGTAGCTTCATGTCCTCGTACTCCTCGACAATAGGTAAGTAGTCGAGGTCGGTTGGAGCAATACCGTTGCGCTCCATTAATACCAACAGCTCGCGGTTGTTTCTAATTAAATCTATCGCTTTCATAGTCTCTACACGTTTGCAATGTCTTCGAGCACTTGCACACGGTTGGCAACTCTCGTTATTTCTTGAACTCCGACAACAGGGTTAGGCAATGCCGACGCGCCACGCGCGAAAGCTCGTGCGAGCATTTCCTCGCCCATGCTTGTACCTCCGTAAGCGAGACCGATAGGCACACCACCGCCCATTTGATTGAACGCCGATAGCACGGGCGCAAACATCGCCGTAGTTCTCGCCGTCATAACGCTCTCGCCGTTCGACAACATGGCTGGTATGCTATCACTCGTACCCGTACCCTCGCCCGTTACGAGTCCACCCTCGGCGAACTTAGCCGAGTTGACGGTGGTAATAGCTGAAGCCATGTTCGATATAACTGTCGCGATAGTGGTCGCTATCGCTGCAAGGTTGGCCGGGAACGGCACGGCCATGGCCGAGCTTACACCCTCAGCTATCGCAACACCCGTACTAAATGCTATCTCTGCAAGCGCAAGCACTTTGCCTCGTTTAGCTGCTTCCTCCTCGTCGGAGCTTGTGGCTTGTATAAGTTCACCAATTGCACTGAACACGCTTGTAGCCGAATCACGCAACAACTCGGCACGCTCTATTTCCTCGGCCTCTATCTCGGAACGTATCTCGCTCGCGCTAAGCATTAGCGAGGTTTTTGCATTTTCAAACTCGGCTTCACTTGCGTAGTCCTCACGTCGCATGTTGGCAAGCATTTCGTTGAGTTGTCGCTCTTCAGCTTCGAGCAACTCACGTTCTGTCGCGCCATATAGTTGCAACTGCATCAACTCGGTAGCGCGATTATACGCCTCATCGCTCTGCATTCTCGCGTACTCGTCGGCTTTCTGCTTAGCATACTCCTCACTCGCTACACGGTTGGCCTCTGCTATCTCTGCGTTGCGTTTCTCGTTGAGAAGTCTTATCGCCTCGTTAGTGTTGGCTTCGAGAGCTTGAATATCGTCCGAGTATTGCCGGTGTGCCTCAAGCGACTTGCGCAACTCGTCAACCTCGGCGTCATATCGCGCGTTGATTTGGTCGATTTGCGTGCCGTTATTTTCGCGGATAATCTTGTTTAACTCCTCCTCGTACTTAGCCAGGTCTTGCAATGCTTTTTCGCGAGCTTTGTCTGCTTCTTTGTTTGTCGACTTGGTAGGAGTAGAGACGGGCAACACGACGCCCGTGCCCGCAGTAGTAGGCGTAGAATTAACGGACGTCTTGGCGGTCTTAGCAACCGCATCATTATACGCCTTTGTGTACGCCTCGCCCGCCTTACCACCTGCATCCTTAACCTCGTTAATCCACTTGTCCCATGCTTGCGACACGTCGCCAAATTGTAGCGTTACGACTGCCTTCAGCAACTCGCCCAGGGCACTAAACGCATCCATGGCCTCCGATACATACACCTTGATAGCCGAGAACGTTGCACCGGTACGAGCGCCAAAGTCGAGTACTCCGTTAATAAGGCCAGTCAGCACGTTGTTAAGGAACGTTTTCGCTTTAGTCATCACATCGTCAAACGATGTAGAGAATGAGCCGAACAAACGATTTGTAGCACTCTGCAGCTCCACCTGGCTATTAAGGTAGTCATCTTGCAATGTGGCATACTCGCCCGCCTTATTCTTAACTTCGTCAAGGTCGGTAGATATGTCTTTGAGCGTCTTAAGATACTGCAAGCCCGCATCCTCTCCCGCACCACCAAAGATGTCTGCGACGGCCGTACCTACTGCACTACTTGTCTCAGGTAGCTCGTTGAGTTTTTCGCTGACTTTTTGTATAGCGTCAAACGCGGTCATGGAGCCGTCGGACATGGCTTGCTGTATTTCCTCGCCCGACAATCCGATACCCGCCAAGGCTTCACTTGTCGACGTTGACATTTCTCGGAGTCTTATCGTAGCCTCCTTAATCGCGTCAACGCCTTTGTCAGAGAATACACCCTGTTTGACGGCCTCGGTGCTTATCGCTACGAACTCACTTGCAGACAAACCTGCCTCACGGAAAAACGCCGGGTACTCTTTTACGGTATCGAGGAAATTACCCGATACATCGGCGCCCGACACGAAGCCGTCTTTGATAATCTCGATAGCCTCTTCGTTTGTAATACCGAACTGCTTAGACAAGGCATTAGCCGACTGCAACACGTCGGTAAACTCCTTGCCGTACACGTCGGCAACGGCTTGCACGTTGTCCCGGTAAGATATAAGTTCGTCGCCCGTCAAGCCGGTAAACTGCTCGGTCAAACGGGTAGCCTCCGACAGGCCCTTGTTATAATCGAACCAAAACTTTAATCCCTCTGCTATCTTCGTCACGCCAAATATAGCGAGCATTATAGGATTTGCAAGGGTTGCCTTGAGCGCTCCGTTAAGTCCGTTTATGCCGCTCTTTAAGCCTGGGATTATTCCTCCCATACCTCCCATTCCTTCCGCAATCCCCATTATAGAGCCTGCAAAACCTTGATTAAGCCCGAGAGCATTTTTAATGGCCTCCTCGTAACTACCTACGTTGCGATAGAAACGACCAGTCGCCTCCTCGCCTCCCTTAATCTTCTCGTTTATGGTTGCTATCTGTTTTTGCAACTCGTCACCTCTTACACTCATACGCTGAGACTCACTGAGCGAGTCGTACTCGTCCGTCAATCTCGACAGCTCGGCGCGTAAAGACTTAATCGCTCCCTCGTTGCTGATACTCTCGCGCACGCTATTGGCGAGCACTCTGTTAAGGTCACTCACTGTACGTTTGTACTCAGTCGACTGCGCGTTAGTCGCTGCAATCTCTTCGTTAATGGCTTGCACTTGCTCGGCATAGTTGTCCGAGGTCTCGTCCAACTCTTTAATAGCTTTACGCAAGTCCTTAACGTGTTGCTTGTTTTCCTCGATTTTTCGCGATAAATCTGCAACTTTCTTTATCGCTGCACCGTTATCGATGTTAATCGATATTAGTGCCGTTCTCTTGTCATCTGCCATGTTATACGAGTTTTAAAAGTTTTGCGGTAGAAATATTGCCTGTGCTCTGTATATCTATAATTACGAAGTATGACATGTATCGCGCCAAGTAGACGGGTCGAGTAAAGTCAAGCCCCAACAAGTCAAATTCGTCAAGCCTTAGCTGTACATCTACTACGGTAGGGCTTGCCAACATCGAGCTGTAGGCGCTGTATTTGTCTGCAATTATATTTGAGAATTTAAGAGCGTCGACAAAGTAGAGCCACGGCGTAGTTGTATTCTCAAGCAATCCCATTATACGAGGCTCGGTCTTTATAAATTCTATATTTTGTACGCCGTCATCGTTCAACACGACGCGGTACTGTATTATCTCGTCCTTGTACGACGAGGAAAACGGCAACGTAAACAGCGTTTTGTCGTTATCGAGCGTCTTGTCTGCTATATCGATAGAACCGTCTGCATATGTTGGATATGCAATGCTTTCGTCGGGCTTGTATCGCATCCAATTTCGCTGTGCATAGTCGGCGTACTTAAAAGCTATTGACTCCGGCACATCGCCGTACGATACAACCTTGTCGCTCCAATCGACAGCGCGACTCTTATCTGTAGCAGTGTTATAATCCACAAGTTTAAGCCCTTCGGGCGTAGACTCAAGATACCAACCGAACATGTGACATATCGCCTTGAAGAAGTCAACCGTCTTTATGGCCGGTATCCAATCTTTAACGAGAAACGTCGGCTCGTTGCTTGCTTGTACAAGTTCGTCGACCAGGTTGTCGTTGAAGTTGAGGTAATAATTACTCAGCACGCTTGTATCAACTTCCGACGTATCGATTTGGTCGTTGATAAGCACATTTATCATTACTCGCGAGAACACCAAGCCGACGCTAACCACTGGGAAGACGTACCTCATACCACCGTTGTAATAATACAGCGTGCCGTATGCTACTTGCTCTGTTGCGTAGATATTCTCGGACGTGATTTTTTTGAGCTGTACCGGATAATTGAGCGGTAAATCTCGCAATGTATCGTCGGACTTGAACCACTCTTCTAACTTATCGAAGATACCCCACACGAGGCACACCTCATACGCCTCTCGGTCGGCAGACAATAGCGCTGCCTTGCCATTTATCAACTGCACGCCGTTACGATAGTATACAGCACTATACCACTTACGCTCGATACCCGACGTGAACAGCGTATCAGCGAAATTGAATATAATACTATTGCGAGGAGTCTTCGGCAATCTTATCGTGAGGCTGTTACTCGATGTTATCCTGTCAATATCACTCAGCAAGTTTGAGCGATATTGCAGTGTTATAGGCTCAGTAGACATATCTACCTCCTTGCCCTCTATGTATAATTTCTGATTCACGGCAGTTGCGTTTTAGTTGGTGCTAATTCTATTGTGTACTCAACATCTTTATAATTGTTTTTTTGCTCTACAAAATCGCCTATCGATATTCTTACTCGATACCACATACCAGCTGCGTCGTCTAAAGCATCCACTATGGAAGATGTTGCCAGAGTCTTAACAACCTTGTACTCTTCGGGTGTTACGTTACGAGTAATTACCTTAATCGACTTCGAGACTATTAAATTCCTCTCTTCCTCCCATTCGTTAGCATACTCGTCAATCCAAGACGCCTGCCTTCCGTAGACAGTACCTTCGGCAACCGTTGTTGATGTATCGACTTGGCTAAAAACCCAATACCACGTAAGTCCCGAGTTGTCAATCCAACGAAGTAATATCGGATTTTTTGGGAGGCACTCGCTCACTACGTTAATAGCCCACTGGCCCTCTTCCCAATATGCGCCATTTTTAATAATTCCATTCGCGTAATATCGACCCGCACCTCTATCTGGATAAAAATCCGCGAGACGATACCCCGACGATGTATAAGCCGTTAGGTTGATAATTTCCACCGGTCTGCCAACCCTTCCGTAATACACTGTTGTTTGCCCATAGAAGAATATAGGATAATAGAAGTCGAACCCCTCCCATATCCTTACATGATATTCTCCCCCGAACGATTGAATAAAACCATTTGCGCCATTTATGTTGTATATAACTGCGGTTCCTCCGCTTTCGCCATCAGAGACAAACACCCTAATACTGTCACCCATTGTCTTAAGCACAGTAGATATGTCAATATGATATAAGCTCATATCTGGGAAAAAATCAACAGTGTAATAAACTTGCTTGCCGTTCGTTTCATCGATAATACGAATTGTTGCAGAAGTCGACACGTCATCCTCTCGCCATATATCCAAAATGCAGGGGGACCAACTGAACATTATCGGCTCAAGATACACGGTTAAATGTGTTGTACTAATTTCAATCATATCTCAAAATACTGTTAATATTGATTACATACACGTTAGTTGTTTCGCGCTTGACTTGCTCAATGGCGACGGGCAACACGTTGCTGTATATATCTAAACGTCCACCGTCGCGATAGAGCTTACTACCCTCGTGCTCTATCTTCTTGGCTATATGATACGCCATGCTCATGTCTGCCGAACGCTGAGAGCGACGGCCTTCAACCTTGGCATGTACACCCTTATCTTGCATCCATTGGTAGATAATCTCGGTAAAGCCATAAGGCACACGACCCGCACGTCTACCAGTCTCGACAGTGCCGAAAGCCTGGCGCCCGAACAGCGTACCCGAGGTGTTATCAACGACAACCTCAAGAGACCGCGAAGTCTTACCGCTGGCGTTCGTTCCGGTAGTCTCAAGATTCTGCTGTATTCGCACTTTCGCCTCGTTGAGCGCCCTGTATAATATGCTCCTTACGTCTATTGTTATCATACGCATACGCCTATTGCGTCCTTAAGTGTTAGAGAAACGGCCACCCCCGAGACAGTGACATCCATTCTGTCGTAGAATATCTCGTAATTAGCGTTATCCACAAACTCGAACAAGCCCGAGCGGTTGGCCTCGGCAATAAATTCGAACGCCAGTTGCTTCATTCTCGCGATTGTAGGCTGTTCTTTCTCGGCATTGTAGTCAAGGTCGGTTTTGTCGCAGAAAAACAGCAAGCAATTAGGCGCATCTTTAAAGAGCCCTTGATTAATCGTTACACTGCCCGTGGTAGGTAGCACATCGATTAATACAGGAAAATCGCCGTCGCCTATAACGAGGTTAGCCTCGTACATCGACGCGAATAGATAGCGAACGCCGATACACTCAGCGATACGCTTAATGCCTTGTCGTACTCTATCGTTTGCTTGCACGTTTCTGTTTCGATTGTTGCTCATAGATTTTTCTTAGATTTTGTTCGTATTTTGCTCGTTTGTTATCGTTTTTCATGCACTCGTAAAAGCGCACCCAAGGTATGTCCTCGGCCTCGTCGTGGTGCGTTATGCCCATTCGTAAGCAAAACCAATCAAGCGTTCCAAACAGACCGAAGTCAAGCTCCTTAATGCCCGCCTTAATCTGCTCGGGTGTCGGCTTAACGTTCAATCCTTGAAACAACTTGCCTATCGCCTCAAGCTCCTTTGCCACCCAATAGGCAAACGCCATTACCTCGCCCGCGTCGGCCCGCTCGTATTGCGCCTCGCTAAATCCGAGCAGTAACTCGCACATCGCTTTCACATCGTTTTGCTCTGCAATCCGCTGAGCCTTGATAAGCTCGCCGAATGTCAAGCCGAACAAGTCTTGCGGAGGCTCCACACCGCCAACACTTGACGGCCTTCCGTGCGCCTTAAGCCTTGCCCATGTCTCGCTCGTCACAAGGTCGGCGACTCTCTGCAACTCAATCATATTCATAACATGCCACTCTTAATACTCGCCCGACGCGCCGGGGCTTGTAGCCTGTTCAAAGCTACATAGCGCAACGCGTCGAGTGAGTGGTTAAACATATCGACGGGCTCGTTGGTAACGTTGCCCGTGCTATCAACTTTCCATTTGTAATTGTTCAATTCTTTGCGCACGTTCGCACTTCTGCGCGTTACGCATAAGTTATACCGCTGCAAGGTAGATATACCAACACGCACGCTGTCTGCGCCCTTACGCGCGGGCTCTATGCGACAACCCAATCGTCGCAACTCTTCTATGCTCTTCGGCTCTGCCGAGTCTGCTATAATCTGCACGCCGAGCATACCATTAGACGCAATCGCCTTGTGTATGTCGTGGTTGGTTAGGTGTTGGTGATACAGCACTTCGTCAATCCACAGTTTACCCTCCGACAAGCGCACGTCGAGCAATGCCGTCGGGTCGTTATAACCGAAGTCGAGACCAAGCCAACGACCCTTGTACGTCTCGGGCATTTTATCAACAATAGTAATGTCGTTGTATATTACATCTTGTATTCTACCGGTAAGGCCTCGGGCATATACGCGCCACAGTTCCGGGTCGCTTATGCCCTCTATGCGCTCGTGCTCGTCTGACGATAGAAACGGGTTGTGCCGGTGGTCGGTAATGGTCAAAAGTACATCATCACCTCCAACGATTTTGTCATGCACCCAAAAACGAGCAGACGGGTTGTAATCGATAAATATGCGCTTGCGGGTACGAATGGCCAACTGCCAATATACCTCGTAAGATATACCGTTAGCCTCGTTCACGAAAAGATAATCACGCTTACCGCTTCGTGCATCTTGCTCGTTAGCATAGCTCTTAAACTCTACTATCGAGCCATTGATACATCGGAGCTGTAAAAAACCCTCTGACACAACGAACATACGCTGTAGTGTCGAGTTATCCGATACTATGCGTTTAGCATCGCGCCAGGCACCGACTTTAAGGTTGGGCACGTCTTGGCCCACTACCGTAACAACTTGCTTGATGTTCGCCGAGGCTATCAACAATAATACTTGCAGTATGGTGTATGTCTTGCCCGACGATGTACCACCTTGGCACACAGCAATACGCTTGTCGGTGCTGTAGAGCTTGCCGAAAAGCGGTGTAGTTGTTATGTTGGGTACGTTACGCATCTACGTCGTTCTCGCTCGTTGCTATTGCTGGTGTTTCGCTGTTCACTACTTTTACGTCGAGAGCCAACGAGCCTTGTATGTCGGCTTGTTGCTGTATCTTATTTTGCCAACGCTCGGGCGCTATGTTGGTAAGCAAGAATATCGCTGCACCTACGTTAGGCTGTACATCTACATCCTCGGTCGTCCGCTTCTTGATAACGGGGTTGCCGTTCTTGTCGCTTGTGTACTCCGTCTTGCGTTTTACATAGTTGTATCCCTTGGCAGACTTCGCAAGGCTCGCCACGAGGTCGCGCTCGAGGTTGTCGGCAAAGTGTTGTTTTGCCGAGTTGATAGCCTCGGCAAAGTCTTTGCGTTTCATCCAGCGCTGAAACGTTCTATCGCTTATACCGAAGTGTCTGCATAGCGATATAAGAGTAGCGCCTCCGTACTCAATGAGTCCGTTTTCGCGTACCCACCGCGTTATATCGTTGATTAAATCGTCGTTTAACTTAATATTACTCATCGTTCTTTGATAATTCGTTTACAATTGCTTGCTCTTCGACTGAGAGCTCTATCTTTACAACCTTGTTGCGTCTATTCTCTTCGGCTAATATTAATGCTTTGTTTTGCGCCTCTGTCTGTCCGTCGCTATTAATGAAGTATCCTCCGAACACTTGAACACCTTCGCACACTTCATTACCGCGTATGTATTGCATCTTATCTCTATACCACAACATAGGAACGTCGTTTCTCGCAATAGTAGTTAAAGCCTTAACAGTTAGCCAATTGGGGGGGGGTAATTTCTCGGCACAACACCCGTACCCTTATCCGGTTGCGAAGCGAGGCTATAAAGCCTATCTTTCAAGTCTCGTCTAAGAGTCATAACGCTTATATCATCGGGCAAAAGGTTCGTTAAAAATGAAGTGTTGACAACTGCGCCATTAGCGTAAGTAACTGTCATGTCTAAAACGATAAACGTGCAGTACTGAGCGAGGTGTAGGCTTGATAATGTCGGGCAATACAGCAAGAATTTAATGCCTTTGTCTTGGTAATACTTGACGATTTGCGTCATAATAGAAAACGGAGGATTGTCGTACACGACGCATCCGTCCGGGTACTCCTCACGCTCGTAATCGCCACCAGGATAGAACGGACGCACGAGCTTTGCGCCCTTTGGTATTACACCCTCCTCAACGAAGTAATCTCGTACGCACTCGTAAACGTCTTGCGGAGTATAACAGTCGTCGGTTGTTTTCTCTGCGTCCTTGTCGAACTTCTCAACGAATTTACGGTACTCTTCGCTCTCAATTTTCACACCCCAATCCTCGGGCTTTACGTTCCACGTCTCGCGAGCCTTCTCAAGCTCGTCATAATTCCAAGCAAGATTGACGGCCGACGTAGCGTTGTCTGCGATAGCAAGGCGTCTACCCTCCTCGCTGTCTATATCGAGGTCGGTACGACGAACCACAACAAGCTCGTCGCCTGTCGTGTCGATAATGCGGATATTCTTTTTGTTGAGTGATTTAGCAGCCTCGACGATACCGTTACCGGCTATAATGTTGTTGTCTCGGTCTACGACGATAGAACGCCCGAAACCGTTCTCTGTTACGGACTTTTTAAGCAAGATGCGACCTTGCTCAGTGTGAGCGTTAAAATTGTGCGCATCGTAGTGAAGCGCATCGATGTTGATAGTGTTGTTTTTGTTACTCATTGCCAATTTTTATCGGCAACTGTAACGAGCGTGGTGCGACAAATGTATGAAGTAAATTTTAATTCGCAAACAAAAATTGCAAATATTTTTTACCTTTTTTATAGCCGTCAATACCGACATTACCGATACTTACCGACAACTGCTTTAATCGCGTTCATAAGACCGTCTTGCGTCGCTACCTTACCGTTGAGAGCCTTTGCTACCTCTACATCCATTGTACCCTCAACGAGTAAGTGATACACGTGTACCGGCTTCGTTTGGCCTTGACGGTTGAGACGTGCATTAGCTTGTTGGTATAATTCCAACGCCCAATTAAGGCCGTACCAAATAATGATGTTGCCACCGCGTTGCATGTTCAATCCGTAAGCCGTTGAGGCAGGGTGCGCGAGTAAAACGGGTATCTCGCCATTGTTCCAACGGTCGATGCAACTATCTTCGTTCATAACCTCAACGCCGTAGCCTCTCAGTGCTTGCTGTATGCGCGGTATCTCGTGTTTGAATTGATAGAATAATAGCACCGGCTTACCGTTCGCCTCCTCGACAAGCTCAACAAGCGCATCGAGCTTGTAATCGTGAATATGCTTGACGTTCTTGTCCGCATCGTAAACAGCACCGCTCGCGTATTGTAGTAACTTGTTCGATAGCGCTGCTGCATTTACGGCCGATATACTGCCGTCCTCCTCCTCGGGCAATGCGAGAACTTGCTCCTTAACGAATTGCTCATAACTCGCTCGGAGCTTATCCGAAAGCGTAACGTTTATGTCGTGGAACGTACAAGCCGGTAGTTGCAGATAATCCTCTGACTTCATAGATACACAAAAGTCGCTTATCGCGTCATAAATACGTTGCTCTCCGTTATCTTGCAACTTGTAATCGAATACAACTTGCCCGTTAGTTCGGCCCGGACGAAAGTATTTAGCACGGTAATGCGTGATAAATTTGCCGAGGGCATTACCTTGGTCGAGCAGATATACTTGTCCCCATAGGTCGATTAAACCGTTAGGCGCCGGTGTACCGGTCAAGCCAACAACACGCGACAAGCGAGGTCGTATGTTGCGCATCGCTTTCCAACGAGCCGACTTGTGATTTTTGAATGAGCTCAACTCGTCAAGTACAACCATGTCGAACGGTATGCGTCTACCGCTGTAATGAGCGACAAACCATTGTACATTTTCCCGATTAACGACGTAAATGTCTGCGTCGGTATTCAACGCCTTAACTCTTTGCTTCTCGCTACCTAATACTCGAACAGCACGCAAGCCTTTGAGGTGCTCCCACTTGTCTATCTCTTGAACCCATACAGACTGTGCAACTCGAAGAGGAGCGATAACAAGCACCTTAGCTATCTCGAGGTTGTCAATAAGTCGCTGTATGGCCGTCAGCGTTGTAACCGTCTTGCCAAGTCCCATTTCGAGGAACAATCCGACGTAAGGCGTTGCGATTATTTTTTCAATCGCATAGCGTTGGTAGTTATGCGGATTAAAAACCATACCCGATAAGTCTTGAAAATTCGTTTAACTTTGCTTCGCTGTCGATAACGAACACAACCTGCTCACGCTTGCGCAACTCCTCATGTGCGAGCTGTTGCAACTTGGTCGGCTTCTTACCTAAGGTCTTAAGCTCCACCCATACGATACCACCATCTGGCAATATGATTAGACGGTCGGGCAAACCTCTGTAGTAAGGGTTGTGAATTTTGATACACATACCGCCTATGGCTTTCACTCTCTCAACGAGCTTACGCTCTAAATATTTTTCGCTGTTGTTCATGTTGCTTTGCATAGTAGTATTTTTTGGCTTGTAACAATGTAACAAAAAAAACTATATAACTTCTACACGTGTGTATATATACCTATTTTAATGCCTAATTGCTATATAAGTGTTTTATATATATTTTATTGTTACATTGTTACACTTGCGTTTAAGTGTTTATATTTTAAGTAGTTACAGTGTAACAAAAAGTGTAACGAAAGTGTAACAAAAATTTTATTGTTAGTTAAAATCCGTTAAACGGCAGTGTGTTGTAACAATCGGAGTCATTATTGTTACACGTTATTGTTACACCCGGATTTGTTCCGTTTTCCTCCTCATCGCTTAACTCAAAATTGCTTCGTTTCGGCACCTCAAATACGCGTTGAACTCCGTATATAGGTACACGTCTCATTGGTAACTCTTTCAATCCCATGAGTCGGAACAGTGCATTTATGTCGCGTGTCTTGTAGCGCGTCTTCTCGTCTATACGTTCACCGAAACACTCGGCCAATACCTCGACCGCGCACACCGTTTCGCGCTGTACGACGCCGTATGCTTGCAACGGGTCGCCGTCCGACAGCCACCGGCGACGGCTCTCGATAGAGCGACTTGCCCAATCGGTCGGCAGTAGCTTGTTGATGTAAGTATGGATAATACCGATGCGCTCGTCGGCTCCGCTCTCGCTGTTCTCGACTTGTCTTTCCCTTGCTTGCTTCTCAAGCTCCGCAGGTAAGTACAGCTGTTCGCCATGCTCGTAGTAATGCAATGCTTCTGCCCACAGTTGAGCAACCACATCGTCGGTAAGGTCGCGCCAAAGGTCGTACTTCGGCTTCTGCTTACCAACCTCGATAACCCACCAACGACGGTTGCCCGTGTCGCCTTTGAGGAAGTGCTCCTCATTGGTAGTGGCGAAAAATACACACTGCCTCGGGTACGTTTCAATCTTACGCCCGTAGGCGGGACGGAAGGTGTCATCGGTCTTAGACAGGAACGCCTTGTATGCCTCGACCGAGCTACGCTTGTAGTTCGTAAGCTCGCCCAACTCTATAAGCCATTTACGCTGTACTTGTTCCATTGCCTCCTTACCCTCGACGCTCGTAAAGCTGTCGCTAAACCACTCGCGCCCCATGCGCTTTAGGATTGTCGATTTTCCGATACCCTCACCACCGAGGAGCGTTAGGATATAATCCCACTTCGTACCCGGACGCATAACGCGGGCCACCGCTGCAACAAATGTCTTGCGCGTCATTGCGCGAGTGAGGTCGCTATCGAACGCACCGAGGTAGTCAATCATGAGGGTATCAAGTCGAGGCACGCCGTCCCATAGTTGGCAGTTGAGGTAGTCGCGTATTGGGTGGAAGCGTCGCTTGCTCATCATAGCCTCGAAAGCGTCATAGATTTTGTCTTTGCCTTCCATGTTCCAAGGCTCGCGGGCGAGGTAGCAACGTAGGTTTGCATCGTCCTCGTTATCCCAATACGGACGTGATACACTCTTCTCGCGCCATGGTAGCGACTTAACGAGTACGTCGGTATGGTTGAACTCGTCGCGCTTAAGCGCACCGCGTAGCGCTTTGTCGTTGGTAAGTATTAGTTCGATGTTCTTCAGCGTCTTGAGGAAGTTACCGCGTTTATCAACGTCAAGCTCTTTTTGCCACTCGTCGCTGTCGGGGTTGTCTGTTTTTCCGGCACTATCAATGTCGGAAAAATCTTCGCCCGCCTCGGCGATACGCTCCGAGGCTATTAGTTGCACAACCCGCTTGTCTTGACGCGCTAACTCCTCCATGAGCTTGTAGCTTGGCAGACGATTGACGGGCGTGTCTGGCAGACTATTCGAGTCGGCTTGGCTGTATCGGTGCAGACGTACAAGGTCGAAGGCATTGCATAGTTTACCGCTTGCAGGGTCGGTCGCATGATGCGAGAACGTGAACTTATCGTCGTATATAATCACACCGCCCGAGGTTGTGCCCTCTGTGTATGTATATCGGTTCTCGGTCTTGCCCGGCTCGTACACCTTCGGTAAGTACTTCTCTATCGCCTCGCGTATGGTGTACGCTCTGCAGAATGCGCCCACGATACCGCCTTTCTCTGTCGGTTCCCCGGCTTGCTTGGTTGCTTGCCTTATTCGCATACTTACGCGAGAGCTGTACGCCCATGTAGTACAGTCTCGCCAATCTTTATACGATGCGAGGACGCTATCCACGTCGAGAGGCTCACCGTCTTGTCTGCGATAATAATACTCACCGTCCTTGCTTGTGCTCGGCCAATACATAAGTCTATGAGGCTCGTAGCTCGTATCGTCCACCTGCTCTATGCCTATATGCTCGGCGAGCTTGCGGGCAATGGCCTCGTACTCGTCTATCTGTACATCACGCGACAGAGGTATAACAAGCCTTACACGTGGCTTGTCGGCAGTGTGCTTGTGTGTAGAGTACACGACAGCCGAGCAATCATATAGAAGTGTGAACTCCTCCCACATGGTAGAGCTTGCCTCGTCGAGGTCAAGCGAGAGTATAGAGCGATAAACGACGTTGCCCGTCTTGCGACTACCCGCATTGAGGTAGCCACCGACGAACCCGCCAACATCTTTAATCTCGCCCTGGCGTTCCTTAGGCATAGCCTTATACTCGGCAAGCGTCTCGGGCGTCTTGGTTGTCTTTTCGAGCCTACGCGCCAACTCGTCCCACTCCACGCTTTTATTGCGCAGGGTCTTATCATGTCGGCTCTTGGCTACAGCTATATCGTATTGTCTCATATTTCTCGCTTATCGAATAGGTCTTTAATTCGCTTGTCTATCTCGTCGCATACATCACCGAACGAAGCGCAGTATTCGTAGTCGCCTACAGCATCCACTATCTTAGTAATTTCCCGTGCTGTGCGCTTGAGGTTGTTAAGTAGTGCGACCAATGGCAACGATAAGTGCTCGTCGTACTTGCGTAGCAGTTCGAGCATGTCAATGCCGGCACTCTCTACGATGTCGCTCAGTATGCAGATTTTTCGGAGCTGTAGGTTCGTCAACTCCTTGTGTTCTTCGGTCATATACTTGGTAATTTCCGACAACGAGAACTGTTGTCGGACGTTGATAAGTCGCTCGTGTTCTTCGGCTACTTTCATGGCCTCTGTAATCTTACCGGCTTGTAGTAGCTTGTCCATCTTCTGCCCGAATTTAGCCTCTTCCTGCAGGTTGCGTAGTGTTATCATATATTTCGTTTTTTTTCGAAAGTATTTTATCGGAGTATTTTTGTGCCCTCTTACACTCTCTTGTAAAATCTTGGTCGTAAGCGCCGCTCATAGCTGCAAGTGTATCGAGCAAATCCATAATTTCCTCACTCTCCTTGGGTGTTAAGGTTATATAACCTTTTGCGTCAATCTTCATGCCGTAAATTTTTAGTAAAACAAATCCAATGAGTATTAGAACGTTTTCCTGATATATGCCCGAATATTGGTTTTTCTGGTGTAAGTTTGAGAATTTCCGACACTTTTATATCAGTCTCATTCCATTTGAAGATGAGGAAGCAGCCCGGTTTCAGCACTCGGAAACATTCTGCGAATCCCTTGGCCAACAAATCACGCCAATCGGAGTATAATGCACCATACTTGATGTGCTGCCACCCCGTAGGTTTGGTTTTCTCGGACAGGCAACCGTACATATCAGCCATTTTTGATTTCTTTCCACGAGAGTGTACCAGATGCGGAGGGTCGAACACGACCATATCAAAGCTGTCGTCCGGGTAAGGCATATTGGTAAAGTCTGCCTGTACATCGGGCTTAACCTCAAAGTGTCGCCCATCGCAGAGGGTTGTTTCCACGTCTCTGATGTCTTGAAATAAAACACGAGGGTCGTTCTTGTCGAAATAGAACATTTTACCTCCACAACAGGCGTCTAATATTTGAGCATTTTTTTTCATTTCCTATAATATTGAGTTGTGAAAACCTCGCCTCGGAGCGGTAAGCCTTGCGCCCATGCTGGAGCTTGGTCGAATATTGATTTAATAATGTCGGGAGCTTCTGTGTCGTCTGCATCCACCTCGACAATCACTTCGTCGTGAACATGGCCGACGATGCGATAGCCTTGTGCATCGATGCGCAACATAGCTTCGGCGAGGCAGTCTCGCGCAATGGCTTGTACTATGTTCTCGACTATCTTACCGCCGTATAGGTGTACCTTGGTGCGCTTGCGGTCGTTATCCTCGTACGATACACCCTCCTTGTCGTGTGTAATGCCGGGGTAAGCAATATATCGGCCCGACGGCAATGCTATATACATCGTATCGCCGTACATTTCGCAAGTATAACCGTCTGCTATACTTGTAACCTCTCTGTAGCGTGCGCAGTAGACTACTGAAGCATTAGCTTCAGCCCACAGTTTGACGATGTTCGGGTTGGCATTGCGCCAAGCGTTCACTGTATCGACGAGTTGCCCATACGACAAGCCTACCTTGTCAGCTCCCATGGCCATAAGTGCATTTACGCCACCTTGATAGCCGAGCGCCAACTCAGCAACCTTGCCGTGGTCTCGACGCTTGTCCTTAGGCTTGATGTCGTCAATGCTCACGTTATAGAGTTTGGCAGCCGTTGCCTCGTATATCTTACCATGCGTACGGAACACATCCATGCGCCAACTCTCACCGGCAAGCCAAGACAACACACGAGCCTCAATGGCCGAGTAATCGCACACAACAAGCATTTTGCCCCGTGGAGCAATAAACGCCGTGCGTATGAGTTGCGACAACACTTCGGTTACGTTGCCGAACTCGAGCTCTACTGCGTCGATGTCCCAATTTTGCACTGCCATGCGAGCTGTAGGTATATCGAGGTCGCCCGTTCTCGGTAGGTTGTGCATCTGTATCAAACGACCCGCCCAACGTCCTGTGTGCGTGCCGTAGTATTGGAACAAGCCACGTGCTCTGTCGTCGTCGCCCATTACGGCAAGCATTGTGTTGTACTTCGACGTGCTTATCTTCGACAGTTGCTGACGTATAGCCAACACGCGCAACACGTCAATATCTCGCGTGCGTTGCATTATCTCTTCCACACGTGCAGCGTTGAGGCTGTATGTCTTAATGCCACGTGTAGCGAGCCACTCGGTAAGTTGTTGAGGGCTCATAGGGTTGTCGAGCTTGGTAATGCGTTTTGCCTCAGCAAGCAGACGTTCTCGAACATTCCCGTCAAGTCTTACGCAAGCCTCAGCAAATTCGCGGTCTATCATTACGCCGTAGTCGTTGATGCGAGTGTCAAGCTCATATATAGACTGCTCGAACGCACCACAAGCTCGGCCTACTACTGTAGCCTTGTCGATAGCCATTTCCGAGCGCACATCTTGAGCGCAGTAATCTTTGAACTGTTGCCACATGGTAGGCGCCATGTCGGGAGTAATACGTGTGCGCATACCGTTGGCTTTGCTCGGTTTTTGAGGCACGCAGAATATATTAATAAGTCGCTTACCGTTCTCGTCCTTGAGTTGGTCTACACCGAGCGCCTTGGCTGCTTCGCACAAGCTCACGGGCAAACCCATACGAGCGCATTGTGCAAGCGTACAACGCCATGCCGACGCGGGTATCGCTCGGGCGAAAAAACGCGACAAGCATACGCGTTCAAAGTTAGCATGATGCGCAACCTTAACAACGCTGTCGTCGAACAAAGCGCACTCTACGTCCTCCGGTATGCGTTCGCCTTGGGCTATGTCTACGACTTGCACGTCTGCACCGTCTATCGAGTAAGCGAATAGCAAAATAGCGAACTCCTTACCGCTTGCGTAACGGTAGAGTCCGCTATCAAGCAAGTTGACTTCGCTATACGTCTCTATATCTATGTACAAGGTTCTCATTTTTTTTACTTTTTGGGTGTTTAATAGCCCCGCGCTTTCGCGCAGGGCTGAACTATTTAAATAGTTCGAACTATTAAAATAGTTTAGAACTATTAATATAGGTCGTCGGCTGATACGGGCACGTCGGCAAAATCAAATTCGGCCGTTGACGCACTACCAAGGTTTTCGCCGTCGCGAGTCTTCATTAGGTGGTTAAGATAGGCTTTGATACCTTTCTTTCCGTTGACATCGTACGGGGCCAATGTAATGGAAATCCATCCGTAGCAACCGCTGTAAAACTCTTCTTTGTCAAGAATTGGTTTCTTATCTCGACCTATTACACCGGGGGCTGTCTTGCGGTTAGCACTTATGTAATAACTACCCACATACGAGGGGTTAGGTTCGCGACCCTCACCGGGATTGTCACCGTCCTTAAGCGGTAAGGCGAGGCTTTCAAATGTGCGACCCTTGAACATGCCTTGCTTTTCCTCTTCGTACACAGCTCTTATCTTTTCGCGTATCTCCTCAATGATGTGAGTGTCTTTCTTGTTTATCACAGCTACGACGCTATACTTTGGGTCAACATCGCCCCATGGTTCAAAAACGTGTGCATAACTAAATCGTACTTCGCCTACTACTGCTTTTCTCGTTGTGTTCTTTGCCATAATTCAATACTTTTAATGGGTTAATACTATTATTATAGGTTGATATTCGCGAAATCTGCTGTTGCATCGATAGCCTCTCGCTTGTCGTCTTCCGGCACAAGTGTCGGCTTACCTTGAGGCTTGACGATGTATTGGCCGTAAGTGTCGGCAACCGACTTTTTACCGAGCAACTTCTCAAGCTCGCCGAGGCTTACCAAGCTCGTGCGGGTAACTACTTTCTCGTCTATGCCGTTATCGACAAGCGCTTGTAATAGTGCTTTTTCGTCGGTGTACTTTCGTATGCTACGACCCTCAACTACCTTATAGCGAGGTATCACAACACCGCTCAATGCAGTGCGTAGGGCTTGTTCTTGCAACGCCTTACACCAAGCCTCGACGGCGGGCACTACGGCCAATTTGTCGGCTACCTCCTCGGGTGATAGGAGTGCGACCTCCTTGTCGTTGATACCGCTGCACTCGTTGGCAAGTGCTCGGCAGACGCCCTTTGCCTTACAAAATCTGCAGTGCTCACCGGTGCAAAACTCTCCACCGCCTGTGTACGCTTCTATCGCTGTATGCTTCAGTGAACGGTTGCCCCAAGCTACAAGCTCGGTCGCCTTAATCTCGTATACGCTGTGGTTGTACAGTCGGGGTTGGACGATGTGGCATACTACGTCGGTTATATTCTGCGTGTTGATGCGTATCTCGTCGAGCACGCCAAGCGCGTACATCATAAGTTGCGGGTTCTCTTCGGCATATACTTGTACGCCCTTACCATACTTAAGGTCGAAGATGTGCAACGTGTCGCCAACGACTACAGCGCAGTCGGCTGTACCGTAACAGCCTGGAACGTATGCCGACAAGTCTACATGATACTCTACGAATACTCTCGCGTCGTCGGTAAGCACGTCGATAACGCTGTTAACGTAGTTATCTACGAAGCCCGGCATATCAATGCTGTAGTTAGGGTGTTGCGCTGCGTGCGACAACATTACCGATGCGGTCTCTTGGTCTATCTCACCGATGTAGCGTTTGAGGCTTATCTCGGCCAAGTGGTGTGCGAGTGTACCCTCTTCGGCTACTTCGCTTGTCGTTTCTGGGAACATCTGTTCCAATCGCGCCGAAGGAGGGCATGCCATCCACCGGTGTGCCCCTGAGGGCGATAATACTGCGTGTGCCATAGTGTTTATTTATTATTACGTTCTGTGTGTTTTGCGACCATGCTCATTATCTTAGCTATGTTGCTATCTTTTTCTGCTAAGTCGTCAAATATTACAAGAGCATCGCTAAATGCGTAGTTGCAATTCGTGTGTATAGTCACATTGTCCTTGTCATCTATATCCGTCATCGATGCAAAAATGTACGATGAACCAAAGTCTTCACGTAATATCCTCAAGCACTCGTCTATTGTATCGACAAGTGTATCGTATCTCTCTTGGTCTTGTGCTGTCATCATAGCTCTTTGATTTTATTGTAAAACTCGGTTAAGTCCTCACCTTGGAGTTGTCCGTAACCGGTAACTCCGTAGTCGTTTTGAAGTATCTCTTGTATCTTGGCACGCAAGCCCTTAGGTATGAGCTCTGCAACCTTCTCGCGCACCTGCGCAGCGCTTACCACATTTGAGGGTGCTTGCTCATGTTCTTGCTCGGTCTGCTCTACTTCTTGCTTGGGTTGAGGTTTGGAAACGACCTCGGGAGTGCGGGCGAAAGCGACTGTCGATGTCTCATTGCTTACAGTGCTACGTGCCGGCAACTCCGCGGGTCGTGTAATTCTCTCGATTAAGGCTTGCGCAAGGTCCTGCACGTGCTGCGCTAAGCCAATGGTTACTTTAACATTAATGTCCATAACTACAATATTTAAAGGTTAGTCGTCTAAGTCGATTATCTGTTGCTCACACATTACTCGCACGCAAACATAGGCTACAGCCACACAAGACAACTTGATAGCGTAGAACGCCAGCGGGTTGATGTCTATCTCTGCAAGTAATACTAAGGTTGCTATTACGCCGATAATGGCCGATACTATGAACTTGATTGTTTTCATGTGTTTTGCTTTTTGATTGTTAGAGAAAAATGCAACCCGACAAAGCGCGAATGAAAGAGTTTGAAATTATTGCATAAAGGTTTGACTATTCTTGTCCTCACGCTTGAGGTACGTTGCTCTATCGGGTTGCGTGTTCGTGCGTCGGCGTTCCTCGTATGATGTACCACACTCGCTCACAGTTGCAAATTCGAGGATCCCGACGCTATGGTTATTCGAGGCAGTACCTCGTTATCTCTTGCTTTGAGAAGTAGAGTCGCCCGAACTTCTTACGGTGAGGCAACTCGCCATTGCAAGCCTTATTGTGTACCGTCTTGGGTTTAATTCCAAGGTAGTCGGCTACTTGCTCAACGGTCATTACCTCGTCAAGCTCCTTGCGTAGCTCTCTCGCGGTAAGTATCGCGATACGTTGTAATTCGAGTTGCTTCATACGTTCAAAGTGTTCTTGTTACACGTACGAGTTGAGGCTCGTCGTTGTCGGGGTTGTCTTTAATGATGTTCACACTCCAACGCTTAGCCGGCACGACACGATTAAGCCGGGTAACCGTTGACACAACACTCTCATATCGCGAGAGCGGAAATACTGCCGATGCACCCTTGCGTAGGGCTGTCAATGTCGGTCTAATGGGTTGTTTGTTCATATCAATTCTATATAATTACATGCTAAGTTTTTAGGTTGTGCATCGTTGCCGATACGGTAGGGCAAACCCAATCTGTCGAGTATGCTTGCTACCTCCGTAGTGTAGTCGTGAACGGTGTAGCCAACTTCGCCACGCGAGCCACCCGATACGGGGTAACATCTGCCGAACAGATACAGCGTTATAAGATGCGTTCTTTCTTTCGAGAGCTGTGCTATCTTGAAGCTCTTCGGGTTCTCAATTGCTACTTGCAGTAATTCTTGACTTGTCATAACTTGGTGTATTTATTGGTTTGAGTTTTCTTTTTGAAAGCCTACCGAGTCGCGTTCCTACGAATTATATGTCGGCGCTTCACGACCTTATCTCGGTAGGCTTGGGCTTGTCTGAACTTTAGAAATCGGCTTTAAGTTTTAACTGCTTTAAGACTTCTTTCAATTCACTATCTGTATAGCGTTCTGCTACCTCTCTCGACACGCAATTGTGGTTCATTGCTATTGTTATCGCTCTGCTTTTTGATACTTTCACAACTTTTGTACGTCTCATAACTTTTTGCACTTTAATTATTATTACTATATTTGTTCGTTTATTTGTTCGTTTGTTCGTTTACGATGCAAATATAAGCTATTAGTTTAATTCAATGCAACTTTTAGCTAAACTTTTTTACACCCAAAGCTTACTTTAGGCTTAATTTATACAAAGTCTAAATAAGCCAACAGTTTAATTAGTTATGAAACAAAGGATTAAAGAGTATTTAAAATACAAAGGCGTGAAAATTATAGAATTTTCGGCCACAATCGGAGTGTCAAACGCCTATATATCAAGCATTAAAAAGAGTATACAACCCGACAAACTCACCCGTATACAAGAATGTTACCCCGACCTCAATATCGAGTGGCTTGTAACGGGACGAGGCAATATGCTCAACACTCCTCAGCAAGCTATGAGCGTAACGAACTACGGCACGAACAGCGGAACAATGGCTAATAGCATAGTTGCTACAAGTAGCACATCCGGCATCAATGACAGCGAAGCCGAGGATATGAATGTGGAAGAGTTACCGGTTATCCCGAGCAAGGTATATTTCGACCCAAATGTCACATTGGTGGACTATCTTAACGAGCACAACGTAAGGATGTCGCCTCGCGTTAAGCAATTTCCAACATATCACATGTTACTGCCCGTGTGCGAAAATACCATGACGCAAGAGTGTAAGCCAAGCGATAAGCTCGCCGTGCGAATACTCGACAAGGAAAATCCCAAAATATTCAACGGACGTATGTATATACTCGACCTTGTAGGCAATCAGTCCATACTTTGCTACCTCACCAAGACCGAAGGTGGCTATATCGCTTCATACGAGAACAGCCGGTATTCCGACGACTTTATAGCATTTGAAGATGTAGAACAGATATATAAGGTTGTAGGTCTAATAAGGTTCTATGAGTAGAGCTATTTGATAACCATTAGTAGAGCTATTTGATAACCATTAGACATGCTCAAAAATCGCTAAAATTTGAGCACGACAATCCCGACGTGCCCAAAAACTATCCTAAAAACTAACCTAAAAACTAACCTAAAAAAACGACAAAATCACAACACAAAGGAAAAACAACACAATAACTCGCTCAATATCAATACTCTTTTTTACTTCCAGCGGAGGTACTAATTTAAGCCATAAACGGCACAAAGATTATTGATTAAACGGCTAAAAATCAAATATTTAGCCTAACAGCAACCGCAAAGCGAGGTTTGAAAATTGGCTAAAAATGCTCTTTTACTTCCCGCTTTGCGGTGTTTATTTCCTAACCTATCACAACACAATCACAACGGCACGACCGAAAAATCACAACACACAAAATTTTGACTTCTGCATGAAAATTTCGACCACACTTATAAGATTAAATGTAATGGTGCGCGTAGCGTTCCCCGACAATACTCGCCGACACTTCGCTACGGGCGTGAAGATAGACGACCGTTCGCAGTTCAAGAATGGCGCTGTTATCAACCACCCTAATGCCGTAGAGCTTAACGCTGCTATCGGCTCAAAGGTTGCCGAGGTAAAACGATCCATTGACTTACTCGTTGCGCAAGGCTACCCCATTACTCCCGACTCTCTCGCCGACGCTCTCAACGATAAGGCCGATATGGGCAACTTTCTCGACTACATGGATGAGCGTATCCAATCGCGACCACTGCGCGATAATACGAGGCGTAACCACATCATAGCGCTTGAGGCTCTTAAACGCTTCGGGCGCATTAACAGCTTCGCTTCGCTTACGACCGAGAATATTATGCTGTTCGACCGCTTCTTGCGTGAGGAGGATAGCACACGCAAGCAGGTGACTATACGAGGCTATCATAAATGTATTAAGCCGTATATAGCCGAGGCGGTTATGATGCGCAAGCTCCGCGAGAACCCATACAACCACTTTGCCGTGCAACGTGGCGCGACGGTCGTCCGGAACCCTCTCACTGAGGACGAGCTCAACGCTATATTCAATGCGCACCTACCTAAGATGTACACCAAGGCACAAGATATATTCATATTCCAAGCGTACACGGGCTTGTCGTATGCCGACGCTATGGCGTTCGATGCACGCGAACACCTCATCGAGCGCGACGGGCGTGCCTATATATCGCAAAAACGGACCAAGACCGACACGCCTTATTACACGCCTATACTGCCACGCGCCGAGGCCGTACTGCTCAAGTATGGCGACCGTCTGCCACGTCTCAGTAACCAAAAGTATAACATGCACCTACACGCCATAGAGGGAATACTCGGCATAACTAAGCCGATAACGTCGCACCTGGCACGCCACTCGTTCGCTACGCTTATGCTCACGCATGATGTGCCTGTAGCCGTCGTGTCGCGAATGCTCGGGCACAAGGATATTGGAGTTACGCAGATATACGCCAAGGTTACGAGTGAGAAGATTGAGGACGCTACACGCAAGCTGTGGAGTGATTTAGAGTAAAAGAAAAGAGGTTATGCCATCACGGTATAACCTCTATCGTTGTATTCAAAGTTCATTGACAAACTACAATTGCGCTGACTGTAGCTCTGCGCCTATAGTTTGAATAGTTTTTAGTATTTTTGCTGTTGTTCTTTCTGACGCATACGCTAACCCCGATTTGTACTGTCTCATTTTAGACTCGTTGATACCGGCTTTCTTGGCAAACTGCGATATATTAATCCAATCGAAGTAGTTGAAAAATGCTTGTATATCATATTTATATAGCACCTTAATTTCGTCATACTCGGGTGCAGTATGGACGTCTTCTTTCGCCATATCAATTGCCTCTTGAATGCTCTTGCAAAAGTCTTCTTTTGCTTCGGAGACAGAATATCCATAGCCACCAAAACAGCAATCAAACAACTCATCATCAGAGCTTATTTGATAATAGTTGTTTTCGTTTTTTTCGATAATAGCGTTTATCTTCATAGCATTTATAACATATAAATAAAATAAAAGTTCATTGAGCAGATTATACCCAAATTTGAGAAAGTGGGCGGGGATTAAATCCCCGCCTTTTCTTTGATGCTGGCCAAAGTTTTTGGCTTCAAATCTTCGGTCTTGTGGCGCGAAACAGGAAACTTTTTACCCGTTATAGGGCTTATCCATATATCATGGTTGCCACCCCTACGATAGATTGAGCATCCTGCTCTTTCAAGCAGTCTCCATAATTCGGATACTTTCATATATCAATGAACTTTTGAATACGATACAAAGGTAACGTTTTTGTTACTACCTTGCAAGTATTTTATAAACTTTTTTCGCAAAATCGAAAAAAAAAATGTGCCTACTCTCGCGAGCGGGCACATCCATACAACAAAAAAGAAATTTACTTTTTACACTTAACACACATAATATATAGAGAGACACAAATACATATAAATGCTAATATACTGAGCCACCAACACCAAGGCGGTACATACTGCTCAACTACCGGATAAGGAACGGCAAACGGCACACTGTCGGTCTCATGGATGTACACGGTTTGCGTTTTTACACTGTCTTTTCGCGCGTGTTGCGTTAAGTCGTGCGTAAGTATGCCATTACTCACCGTAGCCGTAGAAGTCGCGTAGCGCGTAGATATAACGCTCGTAGTGTCGGTTGTCGTATTGGCTACTCGCTCGGGAGGCGTTACCACCTCGACAAAGCTATCTACTACGGTAGTCGTTACCGTCTTGACTCGCTCGACGGGCACATACACAGTCTTTGTACAGCTCGCAAAGAGCAACAGCAATACAGCCGTGAGCAGTAATGCCCATGCCGTACTCTCGTCTATCTGCTTGTCGTTCATCGTTCGTGAATAATTTCGCGTCGGTTGCACATGTCCGCGTCAAGGCTTACATGCACCCAACTATAATTGTACTCGTCAATAAGTTGGTCGTAAGGTAGGTTATCCTTGATGTAGTCGAACAACCATTTATTGCCCTCTTTCGTGCCTACCGTAATATCCGCAGCCTCGCCGGTCATGTGTTGGCTTGTTTTCGACGCCCCCTTCGTTACCTTGTTGAGTGCCGGGCTACGGTACCCGCAGTTAGTTGTGATAGGCTTGCCGTAGGCCTCACGCAGTGGGTCGAGCACGACGTTAATAAGGCGTGTCATGTTCTCGACTGCCTGTGCCGTAGGCGTATTGTCTATGCCTAACTTCTTGGCTGTCGTGCTACCGCACAACTCTTTAATTGTGAAATACTTCATTGCTCTATTTTATAACGTTTCAACTCCTCCAAGACCTCTGGAAACTTGGCTATCAGTTTGCCAATGTCCTCCGCTGCATCCTCAAATCTCGCTTGTTCTTTTTCCTCGCTGTTCTCGTATATGCTCTTCAGCTCGATAAACCCGACGAACATTGCAGCGAGAAACGTCAAGAATGGCAATATAGGCAATTGGTGTCCCGTAGATAAATCCCACTGCGATATGGCCAACATCTGCACCGCGTCAATCGCCGTAATAACGAGCAACATCGAGAAGTAGCGAACCAACTTGTCGACCGTCTTACGCATGGCGTACGAACTGCGTAGCTTACCACGTCTTTTCGCCTTTTGCAAGCCCGAAATCAAGTCGAGGCAAACCACGAAGAAGACGAGGATATAGACAATTGCCAAGCAAGTGAGCTGAGCTGCGAATGATTCTAATACGTTCATCTGTTTAATAGGTCAAAGAGTCGGGCTGTTACGCCCAACTCTTATGTGGTTATTACTCGGTTACTCCCTCGGCTTCGGGTATGCCCTCCAATGCTCGGCGGTATGCCTCCTCTGCGCGACGTTCACGCTCTGCCTCGTAGGCTTGTTTCTCTTCTTCGGTAGCCTCTCGCCAATCCTCCTCACGAACATCCTCTCCTTTGATGGACGTAATGAATAATCGACCATCGCCCACTTGGCTTACTTGGGTAAGATACATACCCTCTCTTGATTTTATTTCTTTCATTTTTATTTTGATATTGATACATTAGGATGATTCGTCAACGCCTCTAACACGTCCGCATCTTCAGCCAATCGCGTATAAGCATAACTCGCCAACATGATTGTAATTGCACTTGTGGCTGCTTCATTATTAATAATGTATAATAACGATTCTTTGGATATAAGGTTTAAAATACTTATATCCAAGTTAAACTTAAGGTTATCTACATGCAAGTATTGTACGGAATAACAATAATTAAACATGCCGGACATAGTCGTCACTTTACTTGTATCAAGTTGTGGTATTGATACGAGAGAATAACAATTTGTAAACATGTAGGACATATCTGTCACATTAGATGTATTAAGTTGTGGTATTGATACGATAGAACTACAACTATCAAACATGCGGGACATAGTCGTCACTTTACTTGTATCAAGTTGTGGTATTGATACGAGAGAATAACAATTTGTAAACATGTAGGACATACTTGTCACATTAGATGTATTAAGTTGTGGTATTGATACGAGAGAATAACAATTTGAAAACATGTAGGACATATTTTTCACTTTAGATGTATCAAGTTGTGGTATTGATACGAGAGAGTCACAATAATAAAACATACTGGACATACTCGTAACATTACTTGTGTCAAGTTGTGGTATTGATACGAGAGAATAACAATAATAAAACATGCTGGACATATTTGTCACTTTACTTGTATCAAGTTGTGGTATTGATACGAGAGAATAACAATAATAAAACATGCTGGACATATCTGTCACTTTACTTGTATCAAGTTGTGGTATTGATACGAGAGAACGACAATCTTGAAACATGCCGGACATCCTTGTCACTTTAGATGTGTCTATTTTTGGCAAATATACAATTCTATTTTTGTATGTCGATATATTTGTGGCCGTCAATACGCCATACAACGCTTTATTATCCTCACTGACTTTATGGTACTCATCATCTTCAGCATTCCAATTCACACCGTTCTTTTGATAATACGCAATGTCTTCGTCTGTCCAACCGATAGCCTTAAGGCCTTCAACGTCTGCATGTCCGGTGTAGTTAGGACGAGCACTGCCGCCGGACTTGCCGCTTCGAATAATAATCTTACCGTTATCGAGGCTTACCATATTTAATGTAGTAATGTTCATAACGTTACGATTTGGTTGTTACTACGGCCTTGGTTATCAAACCGGAGCTTTTAATCTGTATAGTCTTGGGATATACGAGCGCTGTAACGTCAATGTCCAACACAACATCATCGCGTTGCATTGATAACCCGTCAATGAAATCAAACATACCTTCGGAAGTGCCTCTTTGGTATGCGTACAATACCCCGACTTCTTTTTCGATATGAAGATTAAAATCACTCGTAACCTCAAATTCGGCTACATACACATCCCCTGTTTTTTCAAATACCAATTCCATAATATTTTATTCGCCTATGGCCTTAATTGTTACACGTCTGTTTCTCATGCCTCCGTGGCAAGATTTGTACTCGGGATAAAGCCCGGTACTCTCGATATAGTTAAGCGTCTCTTTCATATAGCTGTCCGCTACTAATGTAGCATCGTTGGCTATGTTGAGACGTTCCTTGTAGTCTACTTGGTAGCTGTACTCGTCGCGCTTTTCGACAAAACCGAAGCGCGTAGCTGTGCGCCCGCCATTTTTCACAATACGACCGTAGACGTAATACGCGAGAGCCTTACGCACGCCCGCAAACATGGCCATATCACCGCAACACGTAGTATACGAACCGCCATAGAGCAGTGTACTATTGGCTTGCGCATCGCCTGTGTTGTTGAGTAATCGGAGGTATAGAGCCGTGCCAATGGCGGGCTTAAGGTCGAGCTGTTCTGCCTCTTCGATGTAGGTAGATACATCGCGCGGGTCGAGCT
>JAEIGA010001976.1_pt1 | contig 32706 bp, 45 predicted proteins | sample 9270691 | NCBI WGS metagenome assembly JAEIGA01 (sample SAMN17057246, study PRJNA624740) | gut metagenome | biome: biome; isolation source: fecal sample | host: Bos grunniens | place: China: Xizang | collected 2019 | reverse complement strand
GTAGTTGTTCTTCTTGAAAGGTTAAAAGAAGAATTAGTAAGAGTTTGCAAGTTTTACACGTTGCGTGGTGGACGGTTGCAACCGCCCGAAAACTCCGACAGGGGCATTTTAGCATTGTTAAGAGGCTTCCCCTGTGCTATTAACGCAAACGGCAAGCAAAAGCCTGCCGATTGAACTATAACTATGTTATAGCGAGTATGATTATCTTTTTAACTCATAATGGGGCATATCGACAAGCGTCTTCCAGTTGCCCCCCCAAGTTATAGGTATATTGAGTTGTTTTGCTTTTTTTAAAATATGCTCTGATAACTTCCGAAATCGGTTTAAATCATTCCAATCAATCGGGTATGGCGCAATATCGACCGCCTCACCATATCCCGATATATTCGACGACGGTAAATGTCGGCTTTTATTTGTTTGGCTTTTTCCTTGTCTGACAAGTTCTCTCTGTCTTTCATTTGTTCTCACCGTTTCTATAATCGTAAAATCAATTGGGCTATCTTTTATAGCTTCTATCATTAAAAGCCGCAATGTCGGACTTAAAAGCGGGTTATTCAGCAAATTAAACGATTTTGTTGAAAAACTATACATCTTTTGTTGCTTCCTTCAATATATCATCAATTCTATGATGTGCTGATTTAGTTGATTGTTCAACTACAATCATTCTTTCCAACATATTGTTATATTTCTTCATATCGTCTTTTAGTTCGGCAATTTGCACTTGCATAAAACTGATTGTTGTTTTATATATACCGATTACTACGCCCATTGCTACTAATTGAATGATTACGGACATATAAAATTCAGGACTAAAATTCATTTTTTCTTACTCCAACCGCAAAACTTTTGAAAATTATCAACGCTGTGAAACATCAGCCAGCGAATAAAACTCCAAGTATCAGCGACCTTTAATAACCTCTCAAAAACTTTATCCGCAAAATATCTGTCAAAATCAACGACTTGCTTATTTTCACATAAGAAGTCATGGATCAGACTTGCAACATTAAACCTTATATCTTCTCTACTCCCAATTACCCTATAAAAAAATTTTAAAATTGTTGCGCCGTCCCACTCATAACCCTGCGGAATGGTGAATGTATATTTTTTGTCTTTTGATTTGTCAAACAAAAGAACAACGGGCGCATTTTTTAAAAACAAAGGCTTCTTCTTTGCCTCTTTAATTTCCTCTTCTGACATTACGGCTTTGTTAATCAGTTTATTTTCAATATCGGGTATGACGGTAAAAGCAACAAGACTGAAATCATCATCCTGCCAGACATAAAACTGTTTAAAATCGTAATTAAAAAAGGGAAGTTTAGATATAAATATTTGCTCGTTGTAAGTCATTTTGTTATTTTCCAAAATAATTTTTGATAATATCCGAAATTTCTTTAATTTCTTGTTTCAATTTTACTTCAGGCAGAAGGTCGCCAAGTTCTCTAAAATCCGTTATTATATTCTCGACCTTATGTTTTACCCTATCCGCTATTATATTCTCGTTAAAATGGCATTTAAGCGCTTTAATGAGATTAATAATTCTGTTTGCTAATATTACTTTTTTAAAAATATTCATCTAAAATTACTCCTTGTGATCGTAAATTGTTTTTAATGCTCTTCGCATATTTTTTTCCGTCTATTTTTGGGTTTTTTATTTTTTCCGCTTCTTTTAAATAATTAATAGCGGCGGAAATATTTATAAAATTCCGAATATCTTTATTGCTCCGCCTAAAATTATTCTGAAAACTTGTTAAAACAAGGTTTGAAAGCGTAGTCTTACCCCCTTTTGATTTTGGGCGTATATGTTCCAGCGTAAGTGTTTCTGGCTTTAAAAGACTCCCGTCATAAAAATCATGTTTTAACTCTGGTAATCGACCTGCAAGCCATTCTGTTTTTAATACGTTTTTATATCCGAAATTAATCTGAAACATTGATATACATTAATTTGCCGTGCGGATTTTCAATAAATAGATCGTTTTCGCCGTCATACTTCCAAGTAAAAGGATTATCGCTATGTAATATATATCCGTCGCCTGTTTCGCCTTCTCTGACGCGAATAGTGTCATTTATCGCGATCTGTATTTGATATTCCGTATCTACAACATAAGAAATTTCGGTATCGGTAATTTCTGAAATTGCTTTATAACCAGTATAGGTATGTTTGCCGCTATATAAATTTGCCATTATTCCACCTCTTCCGTTTTCTCTGTTTCTTTGTATTCGTCAATACTTTCACCGTCTTGTAATATAACAGATGTATAGGTTTTGTTATCCTTTTCAAAAACTTTATTTTCATCGGGATAATATACGGGGATTTCTTCCGTTACATCTAATTCAACGGGTTTAAATCCGCAAAATATGCCGAATACACCGTTAATATATCCTTTATAAGTTGTTTTTATTTGCATCTTTATACTCCTTTTCTTATGCCGTTGCAGGTAAATCAAATAATATAGTAGTGTTCGTTCCGCCCATACCGTTTGTGATGTTAGACCATGAACCTATAACACTTTGTAAATTGCTTGGAAAATGTACCGTACAGCCCGTTACTCCGTTTAATGTATTGTTAAAAGCATCGCTATCGCCTACGGATTGCAAAGCAGGGAAACTTAATGATGTTAAACTTGTACAGCCGTAAAATGCACTACCGAATACAATTTCGCCGCTAAACGAAGTCAACGACGTAAACTCAAAAGTTGTTAAACTTGTACAATTTTGGAAAGTATATCGAAAGCCTTCATCTCCCAGTACCGTCAAAGAACTTAAATCCGCTTCGGTTAAACTTGAGCAACCATTAAAAGTATATTGAAAAGTACCGTACTTATTTGCAATTGCTAAATTGCTTAAATCTACTTTTGTTAAGTTTGTACAATATTGAAAAGCAGATTGTAAGGCATTACCGTTGCTAATAGTTGTTAAAGAACTTAAATCTGCTTCGGTTATACCTGTACTATTTTGAAATGCCCGATTTAGTGCATTATTGCCTAAATCGGTAGCATCATCAGGTAATGAAAACTTAAACGGAGTAACAGCATCACCATATACACCGTCTACTACTTCTCTGGGAATACCGATAAATCCGCCCTCAATTTCCACATTAACATCTAAATAGTCATAGACATTATAAGTACCGTTTCTTGTTATTGTCAGCGTTCCTGACGGAGTGTATTCGTTTTCTATAACATAAGTAAATGTCTGACTGTCGCCGTTTGCTATTGTAACGGGTGTATCGAGTACCGTTCTGCCTATCATTACAATAGGGATTGGTGTGGAGCCTTGACCTCTAACATTCGAAGCAAACAAATAACAGCCGAGTTCCTTTATTGTTACATCTGCACCCGTATTATTAGTAAAGGTTCTTGCTACATAAGTTTTTCCGTTTGCATTATGTGTACAGCTTGCACCTGTTACATCAAGTTCAACTGCATTTGCAAGTTTATAATCCGTTTCGGCGGGTTCTGTTGTTCCGTCGCCTACAAACAAAACAAAACCGTTATACAGTAAGTTTGGTATAGGTTCGGTAGCACCAGATACGGCGGTAGAAACAACACCGTCCCAATTATAAGAGGTTGTTTCTTTGGTGTAACTGTTAGTTCCCGTTGTTGTATCATAATTAAAACTTGATACGCTCGCTCTGTATTCGTGATTGTTTAATACCCAAGTTCTCGGTGTGCTTGCAGTGTATGAAATTGAAACTCCGCCAGTAGTCGTGTACCCCGTCATTTGACCGTTAAGCCCCTGACCGCTTAATACGGTTTTTATATCAACCGTATCACCTAATACGTTTTTAAAGGTTTTGTTTTTATTAAATGATAATAATGTTCTGTAGTTATTTGTCAGCATTTATTATTCCCCTTCCCCTATTACTACTTCATCTGTTACGGTAATTACGCAGGTATCAACTGCTTTTGCGTACATTTTGGGGTTACCGCCGCCCCCGCCGCCGCCGTTATCACTAGCGGGCTGTATGTGAAAATCTTTGTAAAATTTCAGCATTTTATAACTCCTCTTTTATAGGTAATTCTTTATGTAAAAATAAATAATCCATATCGGCTGAATTATAGCCTAATAATGCACCTACAATATCTATTAAACGTGTGCCGTCTGCAAGTGTAGCACCACGATAAAAGTCTTTTGCTCTAAATTCTATTGCAAGTGCTTTAATATCTATTGTCGGCACATTTGCGGCAATAAACTGTTTTAAATCCTCAAAGTCCATATCCTTTGCTTTATATAATGCACGTTCAACATCAGCAGGGGTAAGAGTTAAGAGGTCTAATTCCTGTCTTTCCTTTGCCTGTTTATCCGCTTTGTAGTTAGGGTTCGGAATAATTTGTCCGTCTGAATATATATAATCAATACTGCCAAATTGCCAAGTATTATAAATGTCGTCTGATACTTCAACGCTTATAATATCAGGGTTTCCGTCTGGCATTGGACTTTTCCCGAATATTGCTCCATTTTCAACCAATAAATACATATTACATAACTCTCCAATATGCTCTTATATCAACCGTAGCCGTACCATTAAAGCTTGTACTTCTTACAATATCAAATTGTCTTGTCCCGTCAACAGGAACCCATACTCCACCGCCTGCCATTACGTTTGAATTGGAACGGGTACGGGCTTGACATATTCTAACAATACCAGCCAGCCCCGTATTAATACTTAATTTAAAGTATTGCCCGCTTGTTGTGGTCGTATCGCAATCGCCGCAAACAAGAACCAGATATGTATAATTATCATTTGGCAGATAGGCTTGCAATACACTTTTTTTATCAAGGTTAGACGAGCCGTTCAAACTTGTTGACGAGATAACATTCTGATCTTTTTTTACAATATTGCCGCATAATTTAAGATTTCCCGTAGCAGATAAATTGCTTAAATCTGTATCGGCGGCTCCGACATCTGAAGCAGTCGTTGGAACAGTAATATTTGCCGTTACATTACTTGAAGCGTTTGCGGTAAAGGAATTTACCGTCGTGCCGTTTTTTTGTATAGTCAATGTTGCATTATTGACTGTCGGAACGTCTGTCATTGTCGCAATTTTATTACTGGACGCATTATAAGCGCTATTAGTAATTATATTTGCGACATTGCTTGAAGTAATTGACGTTCCGTTTATTTGTACATCGGTTGCCGTTCCGCCGCCTGAATTATTATCGACATAAGTCTTTATTGCTTTTTGTGAAGATATAACATAATCAGAAGCGGAATTTCCGCCAAGAGATGTATCAACGTCTAAATCGTAATTTGGTGTAATTCCCATTATTTAAGTCCTACGCCTACCGCCCTATAAGTGCCAGCGGCAATGTTTGCGGTTGAGTTGAAAGAAGCCGTTATTGTTGAAGTTGTTACCTTTGTATAAGCCTTTACTTCTACGCCGTCCGACTCTCTGTAATATGTCATTTGAACATTTTTTGTTCCTATCGGATTTGTAATAGACCAAGCACATACTCCGCCCGATACTGTTAAAGCGGGGTTAGTTACCGCGAAGGCTTCCGCTTTTGTTGCAATTGCCGTCTGCAAAGTGCCTATATTAGTAGTATTTGTCCCAATTTGTGCAATATTTGTACTGTTTGCGCCTGAATTTAAAGCCGCTATTTGTGCGGGCGTCAAAGGCTCTTCGTTAATTTGAAATTTAGGTTGCCAGCCGCTCTTTCCGTTTGTCGACCATAAACCAGTATAAACAAATTGCCAAGCACCTGTTAATGTGTCGCTTGTATAGTCAGAAGCGTCTTGAACAACCATATAGTCATTTGTTGTAGGTGTTTTGTTCCCGTCGTCGTCGGCTGGATAATCAGCCGCATTTGAAGGAACTGCCGACCAATTTGCCCAATTGCCCCTAAAGTGAGCCGAGTTTGTCTGAATTGCGTTATCTACATAAGCCTTATCCGCTAACTTATTTGTTGATGTTGCTTCGGAAGGTATTTTATTGTTAATAGTTGTTATGTTAGTTTGGTTTGTCCCGATTTGAGTTACAAGTGAACTTGTAATTCCCGAATTTAATGCGTTTTGTTGCGCCGTTGAAGTCAGATCGTTGATAGTTGTTGTGCTTGGTAACGCGCCTACATCAGACGCCGTTGTCGGAACCGTTATATTTATTGTTTCAGCGCTTGACTGATTTAATGTAAAACTTTCAACCGTTGAACCGTTTTTCTGAATTGTAATCGTCGAATTATTGACTGTCGGAATTACGGTAGAAGAAGGCAATGCGCCTACATCTGAGGCGGTTAAAGAAATATTACTGCTTAATGCGCGTAACCATTGACCGTAACCGTATTAGCAACTGGTGTAAAACCAAGAGCAGTCGTTACATCAGAAGAAGTAAGCGCCCCCAACCAAATGTATTGAGAACCGTCATAAAAACCAAGTTTATTTGTATTACTATTTGCAACAATTCTTCCAAAGAAATTATTAGAAGGCGGAGCGGTATTAACTACTTCAAAACCGCTATTATATATGTAATTTTGTTGTAAGTCAATTCCTATACTAAATGGAATATTAGGCATTTTGTTTCCTTTCGTTTTTTTGAAAAGTTAGTTTAAATACGCAAACCCGACAGTTGGATTTTTATGAAAAATTACTACTTGATTATTGTTGACATATTGTCTATAAGCCTCGAACCTGTCGCCATTGTAATAAGTAAGATCAATTGACGGGCGCTTGTTTAGATTATGGTTGATAACCCATTTTGTCGCTGGAATTGCTTGTTCAAAGACGAAAGTTTTGCTGGTTATCGTAACCTCGTTGTTTTCTCTTGATACTCCGATTAAATCGCTTCCGTTGACAGTTTCGATTTTGTTTTCTATCTCTGAATTTAATGCTTCGACTTCGTCGTCAATACGCGCGTTTATTGTGTCCGATAAATTTTGAATGCTATCATCAACGTAAGTAATATCTGCTTTTTCGTTTAGCAGAGTAATTAAATCTGTTTGATCTTCTATGTTACCGCGTATACTTCCCCAAAACGCGCCAATTACGTCAAGTTGCAATATGGCGTTAAATACTTCGGCTTCGTCCGCCTCAAAATTAGCGTTTATTTCTGTATTGTCAAGCGAAAAATCAGCATTGACGTCGGTTTCGTCAAGAGTAAAATTGAAAATTGTATCTGTCGAATTATTTAACGCGAAATTGGCGTTTTGCTCATTATCGTCTTCGCTAAAATTAACTTCAAAATCAGCCATTGAACGTTATTACCTCATTTTGAGCGGGTATATTCATTGTCCGTCTGCATGTCTTACGAAGTCCGTTTTCGTCGTATACCCTTAAATAACAAAGATTATTATTGCTGAATTTTTTTGTGTCCTCTCTTGTCGGCATAAATTTTAGCGGGAAAACAGGATTATTGACAACTCTATAAAAACAACCACATTGAAATTCTGCTTTTGTGATTATATAGCCTTTGGGATTATCAAAATTTACGACAATTCCGCCGCCAAATGCGCCCATATCGTCATTTCTATATACCATTTTATGCTCCGTAAGTCTTAAATATTTCGTCAAGAATTGCGTCTGTTATACTGGGAATAAATTGTTTAATGTATGTATTAAGAAGTTCGTCGCCTCTGTATACTCTTTCGCAAAAATTCCACGCCGCCGCAATGTCGTCGTTTGAATTGATTAATGCCATAACTTGCTGATAATCAATGCCGTTCGGCTTGCATACAACCTTATAAAAGTCATATTTCGTCATTGATAAGCGAGCGACTCTTTCCGCCTCTTGTTTTGCCTTGTCCTCTTCATAATTCGGATTTTCGATTAATTCGCCATTATCAATAATGTAATATAACGGATCATTTGTAATAATTTCCGCTTCTTGTTCCGAAATAGGAATATAACCCTCTGGCAATGCTCCTATTTGTTGAACAATTTTAATGTTCATACTGGAATTGACGATTAATTCGCCTCTATAATCAGGAACGACGTCCCAGTTGTCATTCTCTTCGTTATATAAAGCCGTTTTGAATTTATTCGTTTGCGGGGGTTTTGTGAATGTTGTATTTAATGGAAGAGAGTAACATTCTTTCCCCGTTGTTTTTGTTGTCTCTGGATCAAGAGGCGCGTTTACGCTTCCGACATATTCTAAAGTAATTGGATTATATTTGTAACAATACATTTTATTTGTACCTCGTAAATACTCTAACTTTTACGCCGTCTGTAAATACTGAATTTGCGCTTCCTACAATGGCATTTGTTGAAGTTACACTATGAGTATGAGCGCCATTGCTTGCAATGGTTCCAGTATGAGAGTGAGAACCGTTTGAGCCAGTATTCCCAGTCCATTGTCTCGACGCTTTAAATTTTAATGCTTTATTTCCCGAATGAGTGCTTGAAGTCGCCTGAAGTGCATATTTACTTGAATAAGAACTCATTGTTCCATTATAAAATGCGGTTCCCGCTTCAACGTGGGCGTCTTGATTATATAAAGCAACGCCAGACTCAATATCCATATTGCCTTTGTCGTGAGTATGGCTTCCGTTTGTTGCTATTGATATTGTATGAGTATGGGCGCCGTTTGAAGTCGCCGTTAATTCCAAGTCAGGCAAGCCAGCGTCAATATACCCTACGGTAGAACCGCCATATATTGCCCTGTCTGAAAAATCAGGAAGGCGGAAATTTCCAGCCGTTTCATTTCCTTTATTGTAATTTCCTTGATATATAGCGTATAAATCGTTATAAGTTGTTTGAGAAACTTCTTGTCCCATTAAATCAATGCAATTGTCAGGAAGCGCGCTTGAAAAATCAAGTGTTATTTGTGGAACACCGATTTCTCTTTCGCCGACAATTAGCGCTTTCGTCCATTTTGTATTGTCTGTTATAGGATTTCCGCTATTTCCATTCTCTAAAGAACGATAAAAATTAAGTTGATTTCCGTTAAAATCTTTTACAATTGAAGTCGCCGAATATTCTGTATTTGCGTCCCAAGTCGGAATACCTTCTTGAAGCAAGTAACAGGTTTGATACGATATTGTTCTTAATACGCCGTTTACTTCCTCAATAGGCGGAAAGTTTTTGCTTGTAACAACGGCTTCAGTCCAGCCCTCTTCGTAAGCGTCTTCTGCTTGTATTTGCGCCTCTGTGTTGGTGCCTGTCGGATTTGTCGGGGAGCCGCTTAAAGCGCTCCCGAAGACTCCGAGATTTGTCAATAAAGCACTTCCAGCAAAGACTTTGCCTGTTAATCTTTGTAAAATTGCCATTTTCTATTTTCCTTTAATAACTTGCTAATTGAATTGAAACGCCAGTAGGCGCTGGTAAAACATTCTTATATTTACAAATATTCATTACTGTAGTCATTCTTGCAGGATAATGATATGTTATAATGTGCGGTTGCCATGTTGTATAAACATTACCTATTCCAAGTCTTATATTAGAGCCAGAGAAATAATATGTTTTAGAACCTGAATTATAACCAATCACAAAATAACTTGTTCCATTTGTTCCCAACTTGCAAAAATTGCTTATCGGCGGATTTAACCAGTTTATTGTTTGTAAATTTTGAGTCTTCTCCCAACCACTCGATAAAGAATAACTTTCATAAACTTGCCCAAAATCAGTAAGTGCAATATATTTATTATTGCAAAATATAAGGTCAACGAAAACACCGCTATTGTTTATACGAATGCTATTGTTCCATGATGTGCCATTGACAGAAACAGCAGTATACCCATTGGAGCTTAAACCAACAAATTTAGTGCCGTCATATATTAAAACTTTCCATGTATAATTTAACTTATTAGATGTTGCTTCAGTCCAAGTTGCACCGTCATCTGTAGAATACGCATATCTACCATAACCAATTACGACAAATTTGCCGTTACCGTAGGCAATACAATTATAATTATTGTTTAAAGTGATAGAAGTATTGCTTTTTAAGTTTAAATATACTTTGTTGTTTTTTAAACCGATAAATTTGCCGTTTCCATAACAGAAACTTTCAAAATCAGCCAAGTTCAAAAATGTTTCTTTTTGAACATTAACTCCGTCATTAGAAGAAGCGAACAAAGGTTGACTCGTTGTATTAGACGTTGCTTTAAAATAAAAAGAATTATCTTTAAAAACTACATTAGAAATTTCGTTTTTCAACGCTCCGATATTTGAAGAATTGCCTTTTTTTAACTCTCGAATATCTTTTTCAACTACACTATATGAATAGTCATATACTACAACTGACTCTTTGCGCTGTACTGTAATTTCATTAGAATTTACGTTAATGACCTCGCCGAAAACTTCAGACAAAGTATTGTCTGTATAAAGTATTGTTCCGACGGCTATATTGTTAGTTGTATAATAAACCGAATTTCCGTCAAAATATGCCCAAATTGCGTCATCTATATTGCCTTGATTGTGGACGATATTATTTTTAATTATTTTTAAACCGATAACAGTTCTGTAATCGTCGTCGTCTAATTGTTGTTTATTGTTTTGTAAGTCTTTATAAGTCAGCACTCCACCGTCTAAAGTGTCAAAATCGGTATAAGTAGAATAACCGCCTCTTTGAGAGTCTGCTTCCGCAATTGTATCTGTACCATAAGACGGATAACTTAAATAAGTATTACTCCAAGTGTTATTTTGATTGTATGCCCTTGATACTCCAACCCATTTACCGATAATGTCGAGTTGTACACCTTTTGCCGTTTTCCAATCAAAAGCGTCCCTAATCTGAAGTAAAGCCATATTTGAATAAACTAAACGCGTAATTAATTCAATAGTGGCTTTTGCTTTCGGCTTGCCGTTATATTGTATTATAAGCAAGTTACTATAATAGTCTTGCATTTCTTCTAAGGTTTGTAAATAATCCATTTTATGCCTATATAATATTGATGTATGGTTCAATTCTGGAAGCGTCGACTACAAATTTATTTTTTAAACTAGAAGAGGCAATAAAATCGTCCCAGTTGGTGCCGTCGATTGATACTTCAACATTGAGAATAAATGCGCCAGTTCCGAAAGATAAAAGTCTATTTGCGGCAACTTCCGTAATATAAGATGTCTCTGCTGGTGCGTTTAGTCTGAAACTTAAATCTTCCGCGAGTAATTCTGCAAAGTTTGCTTTATTCAGCTCAAAATCTGGTTCAACAACTTTTACGTCGAATTGAATATATAAAGGAACAGGATTGTCTCGATCAAAATTTACTGTTATTATTTCCCCCGATACTGTTCTCATTGTTCCCGACACGGCTCCGAAGGTTTCCAGTCCGCAACCGTTTTGATATATGGTTTTTACTATGTCGTCATTTGAGCCGCCCTCTACAATCGCCCAGACTGTATATGCTGGAGTTCCCGTACCGTCAGGATCAGTAGAAGTATTATTGACATGAACAATTGCGTCTGTTACTCCGTCAAGTTCTAACAATTGAGCGTTCATTGCGTCATAATTATTTTGCCCATGCGTTGTTGTTGATCTGTTACGTCTTATTCTGAATTGTTCGTCGGTTTCTTGCTTTTGTCCGAGAGTTGTTGGCGCTACTGAATTATTGACAGAGACAACGCCCAGAACAATTGTAATTTGAGTTGTTATAGTATTAATAAGCGGGTTATATGCGCCTGTTAATCTGCTTCTAAAAGGAAGAGAAGTCGTTGTTCCAGCCGTTAATGATGTTGTATCAATTAAATACCATAAATTGCCAGCGTCGTCTGATACTGTGTAAGAAGCGGCGTTTATATCGTTATAACGACCGTCTAACCCTTCAAGAGTTACTGTTTTATTTACCGTAATATCAATATTTTGAATAGTAAATGTTCCACCGTTTCTGGTTATATAGTTTAAAGCATAACGGCTGTCTTGTACCGTCCCCGAACAATTATCAGGGTTGAAAGAATTATAAACTTCTCGCGTCAATTCCTTATTATCGCTTATCAATTGAGCCAGAATGTTTGTAAATTGCCCGTCAGGGCTAGAACTGTCGAAATTAATTAATTCGCCGTCTTGAGCATATATCTCATTCATTCCGCCCTGAATACTGTCTAAGGTTTGATTATAGTCAAATAGTGTAAGCCCTTGAGCGCTTATTCCCTCTGTCATTTTATATTATTCCTTTACTGTCAAAAACCAAGTCAAGCGGAGTTTCAGAGAATATTGTATATATTTGAACTTCCGCTCTGTATCGTCTTTCATTGACTATACTATTGAAAGATAAGATCTCTAATACTCCGTCAACGCTTGTAATAGTTTCTTGTATGTCGCTATCGAGCAACTCTTTTTGATTATGACTTCCTAGTCTTATGCTCCACGCAATGCCATTTTCAAGCGCAAAGAAGCAATCCTGCCACCATTCACGCAATTTCTGAATGATGTCAAACTCAATCGCTTTTTGTTGCTTTGCGTAATTGAGTTCGGACTGTCCGAAAGTCCAGTCGCCCTCGTTGTCTGTTATTCTTACTCTCATTGTATATCAGTAATTATTCCGTATTTTACCGTTATTGTTTTCCCGTCGTAACTTGTAAAAGTCGTGCCTGCTTCTTGTTGACTTGCAGAGGCGCCATTCATAGCCTTTAAGTTTGTTATTTCTGTGCCGTTTGTATCATTTAATTTTATGCTGTTATTCCCATAAAATAAGTGTAGCGTATCGGCGGCAATTTCAATCATTTTGGCTAAAGATCTTAAGCCCACAATAGCAATACAGTCGGTTAAGTCGTGCATTCTCTGATATGCTTCGGGCTGGACTTCGCCTGTTATAAACCAACTCTCAATTTCTCTGTCATTAAAAAGTAAGATACACTCTTCCCCTTGTTCGATAGGGTATGTTATATAAGGGCAACAAAAACATATTTTTGCAGTAATAACCGCATAATCTCTTACGTTTTGAGTTCCGTCTTTATTAAGTCCAAGCGTCTTTTTATTAGCGATTAATACTTCAGCCGTTAAGTCTTCAGCGTTAAAGCTCTGTATTATGCCGACTCGAACGCAATTCAATTCCAAGCCGACTTTATTATATACGCTTTTTAAAACGGTTATAAAATCAGCGTCGCTTGCTAATTGTAAAAAATTATTCAGAATGTTCATTTATTTATCGTTTGAAAAGCCTTTTGTATTATTAATTTGCACATGCGTAAATGTTGCATAACAGTCGCCAACCCAGCCAAAAGTCCATACTGACTTAAAAATATTATTGACTCTCGCAAGTCCAAAACTGGGAATTTTAAAGTCTATCGCCAGCCCTTTTAAATGCTTTGAATTAGCAACCCCGCCGCAAGCTTTATTACTTCGTGTTGACCGCCAACCGCTATTTATTTTGACTGTTGCTCCGCTAAAATACTTGTCAATTACTCGCTGAAAAGTTTGAGCCGTATTGTATACATTGGTTAATATAGGAATTGTAATTTCAGCATATCTGTCGGCGTTTGTATTACTATTGCCTAACATTTCGCGCCAACTTACATTTTTAGTTATTTGAGCGTCTGGCATTGCCCCGCCATGCGTTTTTATGTAATTATAAACATCTCTTACGCTGGACGGTGCATTTTCGGCAACTGGCTCTATCTTTTCGCCTTTAACTTTATTAAAGTTATTTTGAACTTTATCGTCTGTTACGCTTATAGTGGCGTTTGGCAACAAAGCGCCATACCATAACTCAATTTCAGTAGTTCGTGTTCCTGCTTGAGTTTCCGAAAATAAGCAATTATGAGAAAAACCTAAAACCTTGTATTGTCCGTTATAATCAGGGAAGGCTCTTGACTTAATTTCCAGTAATTGAGAGATTATCAGCGTCGGCTCAAATATTGTTTTAATTGTTAAACTGGCGCCTCTTCTCATTGGCGTTTCGAGTAATCCCGTATCGTCTGCAATAACAGGGACGGGAACATTAATACATTCATTATTCATAATAGTGTTAATTACGCCATTATCGATAAATGTATTTCCGCCAGAAATTTTGTTCAACTCTTCAAAGGCATTACCGTCGCAAGTTGTCGCGGTTTTAATTTCCCCTTCCAGCGCGCCAGTATTGCCGATTATACAATTAGGCATGTCTTGCGCTATTGTTTTATACATATCTTTAAAGGAAGTTCCCGCTTCAAAAGTATGAGAAGTATTGCAATCAAAAAGATCTAGCGCTTGCGCGTGAATTTCTGTTATTATATCAGTTGCTCCGCCTGATTTATGCGAATATGCTTGTAATATACGTCCCATGAATATTAAACTCATTGAGTCGTAAGATTTGTAACCCGCCTCAATATGCAAGTATTTCCATAATGACGGTTCAGGTAAAAATAAGTCCTGAAATATTTTTGCTCTTGTATCTGGCGCCAAGTTGAACAATTGAACCGATGCTTGACAATTATCCGCATGAACACTCCTACTAATACTCATTTGACAGGTAATAGGAGACTTTATAATGATCGTTTCTTTTTGAGTGTATATAGTAATTTTATAAATCGGATCTTTTTTAATCATTACTCGTTATATATTTCTTGCTCAATTTGCTCGACTTCGTCAGCATTCAAAACATACATTTCAACGCGCCCAGCCGAAAAGTCGTCCAGCCTGAACGGTTCTACTTGACTGTCAGATATAAAGGCAATTCCAAAGGGAATAATGCGTCTTAAATGTCTTAATGCGTTTGGCGTCAATACAACTTTTATACAGTTTTGAACGGTATCGTTATAAGATATAGAAAAATACCAACTTTCCATTCTTCCGCAATATTCCAGATAAAAGTCAGCCGTTTCGTTGTTTTCTAATACCAGAGAATGTATTTGCTTTGGCGCTGATGTTAAAGTTGTTATTTGTTTCATTGTTTAACTCCGTAACCGTCTTTAACATGGAAAATATCGGCAATAATAGTATTTTTACTTTCGCCGTCTGCTTTTCCGCAATTTTCAATTTCAGATTGAGTTAGTTTATTGTATTTTGCTAAAACATTTTTATCTGGCGCCGTAATTTGAATGTCTGTAAACTTTAATTCTTTTAAAGAAATGTTCAACAATGCGACGTGGTTTTCATTGCCCTGATTAAATTCAATAGAAGTAAAATACATATTTTCCAACTTCGTAAACGGAGTTATAATCGTTATCGCGGTATTTGTGTCTCTAAGGTTCTTTAATGTCTCATAGACTACTTGTAAGCGGGTTTTTTCGTTAATATTTCTTTTTATATTATTGTATATTTTTTGATATCGAGTAATTGTTTCTTCTACATATACAACGGCATTTTTTGCTAATTGCGTCAAATTATCAACGGGGGGCAATAATTGTCCAATAGCGCTTAATTTGTCAGTCGCGACATAGTCTCTGTATTTTCCGTTAATTCTATCAGCGCCAATCCTTTTTGCGTCAATTCGAGTATTAAGAACGTCGTACAATTTCCCCAGATACTTCTCGTTATTAGTCGTCGGAACATAAACTAATTCGCCGATTAATCCGTTTATGGAACATTCAATCGGAGCATGAGCAACGGTGTCTTGTATGGCGGTATTGTTTTCTAAGTAGTTATCTGTAACAGAGTTAGTAATACTTATTGAATGATCTGTAATGACATCAAAATAAAGCGCTAAGTCGTTAGAAATGACATCATTTTCAGCCCATGTCATTATTCCGCCGTACAAAGTCGTTTGTTGCGTCTGTTTAATTTTCTCGTCTGTTAAAATACTCATTTATTTAAAAACCGTTGCCGCTTGATTTAAGTCTTGTTGTCTTAAGAAATTTTGAATTATTCTTTGTCCCTCTGGTGTATCAATTGTTATATTATATGTTGGCGCGTAATTGTTTGTTTTATTTGTATTACCGCCGTTATTATATACGTTTGAAGGAAGCGTATTAGTTGCGAGGTTTTGTTCGCCCGCTCTTTCGGCTTCTACTTCCGCCGCCATTTGCCTTAACGACTCGCTTAAATCGTCCATTTTGGCGTTATAATCTTCATTCCCGCCGTATATTTTTTCTAGCCATTTCCCAAAAGGTGTATTAAATATCCAATCAATTGTCGTTAAGATTATCTTTGCTATTTTAATAAATAAGTCGCCTATTTTTATCAATGCATATTTAAAGGCAAGTAACGGCTTTGTCGTAAATATTTTCCCTATATTAAGGAAATCTTTACCCATGTCTTTTAAATAATGAATTATAGCGCCTATTCCGCTATTTTTACCGTTAAAATACCCGACGATATCGTCTATTAATAAATAAACTATTGTAAAAGGCAAGAATGCTTTTGAAATAATTTTTCCTAGTGTGCCAAAAAGTGTACCAACGAACGGAAGTTTATTGATAATTCCTGATAACCCTTTAAATAAACCGCTTGAGAAAATTCTCATTTTTTGAAGAATTTTGACTACTGGCATTAAATATTTACCGATAATAGGAAGCGCCTTTAACCACTTGCCAAAGCCTTTTGTCATTGCAAGTCCTACGCCAATAACTAAACCTCTGTACTTCGGCAGAACTTCAATTATTTTAACGATCACTTCCATAAAGCGTATTAAATGAGGCATTATCGCAACAAGTATTCTGTCTTTGAAATACTGCATTTTGACATTTATAATGCTCATTTGTTTATGAAAGTCTTGTATTTGTTGTCGTTGTTCAGGCGTTAATCTGTATTTTTCCATTTCAGCATTAAGCGCCTCAAACTCTTCTCGCGTCATTCTCAATACAGACAACATTCTGGGATCAAGTCCGAGACGTTCAAGCATTGCCGTCGCCGCCGTATCGTTTAAACCTTTAATACGACCGCGCAATTGTTCGAGTACATCTTCGGCATTTGTCGGCATTATACCAGCGAAAGCAAAACCTTCATAACCCTCGCCCGTTAATTTCATTTCAAAAAGTCTTTTATTAAGTTCGGCAAGAGCGCCAGCGGCTCCTTGTTCGCCTAAAGAGGCATTCATGGCGGCTCCTACTTGTCCCCATTTTTGGAAAGTTTCGAGCGCAATATCCGAATTTCGAGTAAGGTTAAGCCAGTATTGATTTTGTTGAACTAAACTTTCAGATAATTTGTTTAATGCAATTACGGCGCCAGAAATAGCCGTAATCAATCCGCCTATGCTTTTAGCGGTGTTCATTATGCTTTTAGCGACATTTTTATTTTTCTTCTCGACGCGATCTGTCTCTTTGCCATGTTTCTGCAATTGTTTTTGTGCTTTTTGTGCTTTTTCAATTGCTTCGTCAAGCGCCTTAGCAACCTTTTTCCCGCCTTCGTCGTCGCCGATAATGCCAAGTTCTATAAATAATTCGCCTACTGAAGTTTTCATTATTTATCCGTTTTGTTCAATTCAATAAAAGCATTCTCATAATCATTTGAGAATGTCATAAAATCGTACATTGTCAATACTCTGTCAACTGGACTATTCCAGACTTTATCTGGATCGCCAGAATATAATTTCGCGAAAGCCAGAGAGTATACAATAATTTCGTCATTACTTGCCTCTATGGTTGTTCGGGGGAACCTTCGCCCAGAGTCGCCAGCCTTTGAGTCAACTCGGAAACGAGGCTTTTGAAAAAAGGGCGTAAATTTTCCTCGCAACATTTAGCGACGATCTCATAATAATCCTCTCTTGCTTCGGGAAAATCATCAAAAAACTTTTCGTCTATTTTGTGAAATCCGTTGTATAAGCAAGCGCTCAAACAAGAAAAGACGGCTTTATTAAAGTCCTCTGACACGTCCATTTTTATTATTAATTCACCAAGTTTACTAAAAAGATCATTTGTATCGATATTCTGTAAACTTTCAAAATTAATATTTTTAATAATTCCAGCGTCAAGAAGACATTGCATTGCCGTCTTTTTTAGTTTAACGGCGTCTTGAAACGACGCCGCGTTTATTGTTACTTCTTTTTTTCCGTTTTTTGTTATAAATTCCATTCTTTTAACCTTTCAATTTGAACTTTTAACCGATTGCTCTTTGTGCTTCAGCAAAGAATAATCTATAAATTGCGATACCTTGCTCTGTTTCCCCTTGCAAGTTTTCGTTTGTATTGACATTGTTGTCAATTACTCCGCCAGCCAAAATATAGTTTATAAAATTGACTTTTCCTGATCCGTCGCCAATTCTTTTAGCGAAGCGCCCTGTTAAGAGCGTAAATGTCGGTAAATCTCTTTCCTGTTGTACTGATATTCCGTTCATGTGAATATCGTCAGAACTGCCAGCAATCAGTCTCAATTCGACTGTCGCATTTATGCCCTGTTTATTAGTTGCAAAAATTGTATTACCGTTTTTTCCTGTTGTCTTCCCTGTTCTTTCATTAGGGAAATCTATTGTTATTGTTGAACCGTCGGCAAAGTCTTTATACACTCTGTTATTAAGAACAAAGGTGTCATTGCCTGTTAATGCGTATGTTGCCATTTTTTTACCTCTTTCTACCTTTGAACATTAATAATAATCTGACTGAAGTGGAATGCGCCGCTTCTCTTCAATGCTATTTGAACAACTGGCGCTTTTCTTGCTTCTCTCTCTGTCTGATTTTGAAGTGCTACGGGTATTGAATAAATGTAATAGCCCGTTTCTTCTATGTTGCGTTTAAATGTTTCAGGATCGCCGAATGGAACTGCTCCGTTCCAAGTACCGCCAGCAACCGTACCGTTTCTTCTTGCCTGTTCGCAAACAGAGGCGTAAGCCGTTTTTAAGCCCGTCATTCCAGCTTCGGTTTGAGGGATTTTAGTATCTGTCTGTCTCAAATAGTTAAAGCCAGCGACTTCAACTGCTTTCTTAATCCATAAATCAGCCTCGACGTCGTCTGTATATCCGTTATTATCATTTGAATATACAACGCTTAAACCGCCTGTTAATCCGTAAATATCTACCCCGTTAGTATTAGCCGAGAGTACATAGGTTCCGTTTAAGTTCGGATCGCCTACTACTCCTGTTATTGTTTTAAGATTTAAAGTATTAGCCGTATCTGTTCCAGAATAATTTACCGATTTTGCTATTGAAGCATAACCAGCAACGGCAACTTTGCCTATTTCTTGAGAAACTGAATAAGCAAGCGTTCTTGTCTTTGAATTTCCAGCTGATTTTATTGCCGCGCCTTCCGTTGCAATTGCAACTAAGGACTGTAAATTGTCATATAAAATACAGTCTTTTGCTTGTATAGCGCTTGAGTTTGCGAGTCTTGTTGTTGCGTCCATTACTTGCGTTGTAAGAACTCCGCCAAAATAAACAGACTCTAAACCTCTTGTAACCGCTTCAGCAAGTGTTTCGCCTGAACAGTCAGTACCCGAAATAGCGGTTCCGCCAGCCGCATTTAAATAACCAACCGCCGACAAGTCAATTACTTCGTCGGCAGTAATTGTGTTAAGTGTTACGCCTGATGATGTTCCCGCTTGTCTTGATGTAAATATTATTGTGTTTCCGTTTAATTTAATATCTACGTCTAAGTTTTTATTTTGTAAAACTTTTACTATGTCAGCCAAAGTCAAACATTTAGTAAAGTCAATATTTTCGACAAGGTTTACATTCCCGTCAATTGTAATGCTTAATGATCCGCTTGAAACTGCTTTCAACGCCGTTAAGTTTGTTGAAATATCTGGCGTTGTAAATGTCGCGGGGGTTGCGTTTGTTCCGCTAAATGGGAAAACATATAAATAACCGCCGCCAGTAACAAAGTTAGGAACGGGATTATATAATTCATTTGCCATTTTATAGGTTAATGAATTTGAACCGAAATCCGTTGCAACTTCGGAAGCCCCGCCCAGATAAGCCTTATAAGCGTCTGTAAAGTTTGCCGTTTCGTTTGTAAAAATCGCTATACTATTTGTATTGTATTCAGCGACGCCTTGCGGAGTGGCTGATACCGAAACATTAATAGTATAAGACAACGGCACTTCATAAGAATAAGATACTGCCATTTTTTATACTCCTTTTAAATGATAGTTTATATATTTTTTTATTTATTTAACTTAATAATGGGGTTTAATTTTGTTTTAAAAAGTTTTATAATGGGAATAGATAAATAAAAAGGGAATAGAAATAATGAGTTTACAAGATCAAATAAATGAAGAATTAAAAGGCGTAAAAATTACAGATCCTTTAACTCCAGAACAAAGAGCGTATTTTTGTACCCTTGAAACTGATGAAGAAATGGACGCTTATTTAGATAAAGTATTAAGAAAATCAAACTAATTTTATTGTAAATTCCCATTTATTTTTTTTATCTTTTTTCTCTATCTCTATTTTTTCTATTCGCCATTTATAACCTTTTATTATTAATGACTCTGATTGTTCAAAGTCTGATATTTCGTCTATAACTAATGCGTTTATTCCCTTTGGCGCATTTATCTTTAATAATATTGATTTATCATAAGCATTTTCCTTTTTATAGGAAGTTGACATAAAACCTTTTTCAGTCCAATCTTGTCCTTTTAAAAAATGCTTTAATTTTAATAAATTTTCTTCGTTTAGTTCTGATTTTGTTATTTTAGCAATCTCTTTTCCAAACTCACTTTCAATAAAATTATTATCTACTCCACGATATAATATTGTATCTTGAGGTAAACTTGCTTTTTTTAAAGCATTTTCAATATTTTTAATATGTTCTTTTATTGATTTGGAAACCGTTTTTAAATCGCCTCGCAAAACTCCATTTATTTGTTTGCAAATATCTCTATTTGTATATTTTTTAATAGAATAAATTTCTAGTTCGGATAAATTTTCAACTTGTTTTCTACTTTCATTTAATGATTTTTCTGAAAGTTCTTTAAAATTATTTTCTTTTGTTTGCTTTTTTGTTTTATTGTTATTCTTTTTTATTTGCTTTCTAAATATTAATGATTTGCCTGTTACTCTTTTAAATGCTTGCGCAAGTGTTTCGCCGTCTTCTATATAAATGTGCTTACCATTAATTGTAACCCATTTACCATTATTTACTGTTTTATCATACTTTTTAACTATTTTAATAAGTTCATTTATAATATATTCGTCTGTAATCATTAGTAATTACTAACCTCTGAAAATTTGCCTTTTTCGTTGTATGCTTCCGCTTTGAATTTATCGTAATAGTTAATTTCTTTTTCTTTGTGATGATGTATTATTGCATTGTATGTTGTTACAAAACGGTTTATATCACTTCCGCCGTCTGCTCCCGATATATTAACCGTATTTCCTGCTATTCCAAGTTTAAAATTATATAAATCCATTAATTCTTGAGCATGTATAGAGTTCATTGCGGCAATTATTTCATGATGTCGATATAACGCCTCGTTGTTTCTGGAATAGCAATCTATTTGTATTTGACAACCCTGATTTAAGTCTTGTATTTGATAGAATTTGCCGTCGTCTTTTTGTAAGGTTTCAAGGCGGTTTGAATACGTTTTAAAATTGTTTGCCTGAACCGTAATTTGCAATTTATCAGTATTAAATAATTTTATGTTTTGAGAATATATTATAACGGACGGAATAACGTCGCCGCGTTCCGTTCTGCCGTAATTATCGGGAAGATCCAATTCCTCTTTTATTATGTCAACTATGATTTTTTCAATTTGTTTGTTCATTTACGTAATCTTTGCAAAGTTGATACTCTATATATCCGTTTAATGTATAGTCTTTTTTCTCAATTACTTTAAAAAGTTCATTTCTGAAAATAACCTTGTCAGCCGTTTCAAGCGCTACGTCAGCGTTACTTTTAACGTGCAATTGGATCCAAGTCCACGATCTCTCTCCCTCTGGTTTTAGTAGTAATTGCTCTGTCCGAAGCGGTTGCCATACTCCCATAAAATTATATCGTATCTCGGAGTATACGAGTTCGCCGTCAGATACGTCTTGAATTATTTTAACGAGAGTCAGCGGAACTTCCCAGCCGTCTAATACATGTCCCATTTGCGGCATTCCGCTTTCCATAGCGCTTTGAATTGTTCTGTTTCTTGTAAAATTAAACATTATTTAATTTCTTTAATCTGATAAGATATTGAATTTCTAAGTTGACCGCTATCTGTCAAGGGCGGGCTTTCTGGATCGTTTATTCTGTTTGCTTTCGTGAACTCTGTTATTTTCTGCCACTTATTAGGACGACCGCCAACAAAAAATGCCGTCTGTACCATTTCTGCGGCTTTCATTCCTACTCTCTCGCATAAAGCCAAAAAGAAGTTACTGTCTAACATCATTTTGTATTTAACGAGTTCTTTGTTGAGTTCTCTGTCTTCATCAAGTCCTGACTGTTCGATTAATTCTTTTTTCCCTTCGGAACTTAAAAGAGTATCTCTTAAAAACGATCTGGCGGGTATATGTATCATTTTCTTAGATAAATGAACGCCCCAGCGGTGCCAAAAATAACCGCGCATTTTATCGGTTACTTGAATGTCAGCCCCGAACTCATGAATTGCGCCTAGTTGTGCATTTGTTAAATCGGAGTCTTTATGTTTTTCTCTTGCTTGATCGCCTATAATGCCGACTCGAATGCTTACTTTTTGATCTAAGTCTTTCATTAAGTTTTTGAGCGCTTTTATGCAATCAGAATTTTTTTTATTAATTTGCCCTTTAGTTAGGCGGCGTTTAGAACTCATTGAAAGTTGTCTTTCCCTGAAAGAGCATTATTTGACCGTTCAAATAAGGTAATACAAGACTGAGATATTTAAGTCCGAATTGCGTTTGCCCGTAAAGTCCGAAGTTTGGATCATTCATTATATAAGCGGGTATTCCATAACTAGCAGAGACGCTTCCGACGCTCTTGCTTTGCAATAAGCCAAGAAAACCAGTCGCAAAAGGCGCGTTCATAATATTTAAGTCAATAACGAGATAATGCCCTGTTAAGTAATAAAAAACTTTCGTTGCCGTCGCGCAATCCTCGAATAATTCAGGATTAAAATTTATTTTTGCCTCGCACATTGCCTCAGAAATCTGATCGTCTGATATGTAGTTAAATACAGATTGACTGATAGGTTGCCAGTAATCAGAGTCAGATAATTCAGCGACATTATTATCAACCTTTGACTGATAGAAATTAGGCGCTTCATAAACAATATCGCCTTTAAAATATATCATGTCTTCGTTGTAATATGGAAGATATGGAAGGGACGGAAACTGTGCCTTAAAGCCCTCGTTTGTCGGTTTAATACAAGTCATTATTGTTTATCCGTTTGATCTGATTTTGCGTCTTTTATTTTGGCTATCAATTTTTCGTAACCGATATTTTTTGCGTAAGTTATTCCGAGTTCGTCGGCTTCTCTTTTCAACGCTTCAAGACTGGGTTTGCCTTCTACGCACATGTCATAACCGAGTTTTCTTTTTAATTCGTTGTTTTCTTCTCTTAACTCTTTAATTATGTCTTCAAGTTCTTTGATTTGTTGTTTTACGTCTTTCGGCTCAATATATTCAACAATGCCGTCTATTTTTAACCAGATATTAGCAACTTTTTCGTCATTTACCTCTGTAATAGCGCCGTCTGGTAATAATTTTAAATCGCCATGTGTGTAAGTTGTTTTTGTATTATTCTGTATCTTCATTTTAAACCTTTCTTTGTTAAATGGGGGATTAAGGGGGGATCGCTCCCCCCTAAGTATGAACTTATGCTATATCGAGATATAACATTGTATTTGATCTTTTAACCGCTGGAGTTACAAACTGAGCCATAGAGTTTGAAATCATATCTAAAGAGTTTGTCGGATACAACGGGAACGGTGTATACGGAACGGGTAAGAAGCCCTCAATATAATCTGGATCATATTTGTAAAGTGCATATCTTACGCCGCCGCCTGTTCCTGCGGTTTCGTTGTATATTGAGTAAACAATTTTACCATTGTTTGCTTTTACTACGTCTTCAAGAATTTGTCTTCTTGTCATTCCGAATTGACCGTATACTTGATCTAACGCGAAATAGTCGTCCTGTGCAAGACATAATCTATCGAAGTTTGCGGTTCCTGATGTTTGAGCGTTGAATAATCCTCTTAAACCAGCAACAAACGCGGTAAATTGAGCGTCTGTCATATTTTTAATTTTAGCGGGCAAGTAAGAAGTGTTTACTACGGCTGACGGAGCATTTAATAAACCGTAAGATTTGCCGTCGCCTAAACCTAAGAACCAAGCTTCTTGTAAGCCTAAGTCAAATTTCTTTTTTCTTGCTTTTTCTTTTTGCTCTAACAAGTTGAAGGGAACAACGGCTCTTTCAGCAATTGCAGATCCTTCTTTTGTTATTGAATAGGTATCTCTGAAGAAATTGTTAGGATATTTTTGAGAACCGATTTCGATATCGGTGTAACCGTCCTGATTTAATGCGCCAGCCGTCGGATTGATTAAACATGCCTTGAAGTCTGTGCCATGTCCTTGAGTAGCAAGTTGCATTATTTCTGTATTGAATGCGCCAAAACCGCTTTCAATCGGTGTAAAATCAGATAATTTCTGTCCGTTAAGTTCGTAGAAATTTGTTTCAAGAACTTTTGTCATTATCTGGGTTGTGAAGTCTACTGTTTGGCTTATACCGTCAACCGCGCCGTCAAGAGCATTATTTACTCTTAACAAGTTCGCCGTCATTATACGCTTGAATTGCTCTTCGGTATAAGCGCCGATTTTGTTTTCTGCCATTTTATTACTCCTATATTATTATTGTTATGTTGTTGGTTCCGTCGGAGTTGTGTCTTCCGTCGGAGTTGTGTCTTCTGTCGGTGATGTCGGATCGGTATGATCGTCAGTCGGCTCGTCCGTTGGCTCGTCTGACGGTTCTACTCCCCCGCAACAGTTCCGAATTGCAATTTAACTTGTACAAAAGCGCCATTTGCAGCAGCGGTTTGTGCTACGCCTATTGTTGAATAAGTTGCGGTTTGTGTGGCGGTTACTTTCCCAGCGGCGGTAAAACATAAAACCGCGCCTTGTGAAATTGCGCCGTCAGCAACAAAGTATAAGGTTGAACCTTCTACTGCTACCATAACTTTGTCTTTCGCTTTGTATGAGTTCTTTAATGCGTCGTAAGGGATTACGCCGAATATAGCGTCTGTTACGCTAGCCGCTTTTATGACAGGGCAATTTGTATTTGTTGCCGAACTGTCAAGTTTAACAATTGCGCCAGCGGTTAAAGCGGTTGCCTGATCTGCTGATACAATGCAATTGTGTGGTTGAGGAACATTAGGCATATAAACATAAGCCCCGTTTCTCGGTGTCATTTTTGCTTGATTTAATGATAAAGCCATTTTTTTACTCCTTATATTATTTTTTAAAATTAGTATTTTTTACCAGCCTCTAAACGATCTTCTTGAGTTTCGTATTTTTGTTGAACGCCAGCCTTGCAAGAAGAGTTGTAAACTTCGTTTACTTTGTTGAAATAGTCAATTGCGTTGTTTACTGAATTTTTGCATTTGTTGTCAACGTCTTTTTCTACGTCTTTTTCAACTTCTTTTACTTTTTCTTTGTCTTCTTCTTTGTCTTCTTCGTCTTCGTTTTTAGCTTTTTTGTTTTCAGCTTCTTCTTTTTTGTCTTCTTTGTCGTCTTCTTTGTCGTCTTCGTTTTTACATTTTTTCTTGTTTTTGATTTCTTTTTCTTTTTCTTCTTTTTCGATTTCTTCGAGTTCGTTTTCAACTTCCTCGATTACGTCCTCTTCAACTTCTTTTTCATTGAGAATTGCTAAAATTCGATCTTTTGTAGACATTTCTTGCTCCTTATTATTTTGTACTTTTTTGATTAATTTCTTTAATTCGTCGATTAATGCCATATCTTGCTCCTTTGAGTTATCTGATTTCTTTGTATCTGTTCCTTTTTTTATTACTTCAGTTTTACTGTTTACGACAATATTCGCCCTCTCATAGCGCGGATTTTCAACAATTGCTAAGTGTGTAAATACGCCATTTAAGAACTCTTGATCGTATTTGACGTTGTTCTCTGTGCCGCCTTCGTCGTCTAAAAGTAAAACATCATAAGAACACGAAACACTCCAATGCTTATCTTTTATAAGATTAATCGCCGTTTCGTCCGTTAAATAACCTTCGCACCAAAACCAGCCGTCCTCTTCATTAAACCAGACATGAGTTACTTCGCCGACAATATCGTCTTCCGAAATATTTTCTTTGTGGTTTATAATTACGGGTTTTCCAATTAAAGTAAAAACAAACTTATTCAGCGTTTCTTTCGTAATTAAGACATTCCCGAATTGTTTAGGATACCCCGCAATTCCAGCCTGAATAAATCGCGCTTTAAATTGTCTGCCCTTCTGTGAAGCGTCTGTATCGCCAAGTTGAACTATTGCGTTGTCTACCGTTAATTGCGTTGGCAATTCGTTTGTATACATTTCTGTTTTCCCTTTTTGCTTGCATAATTTCTGTCATACTGGGAACGACTATTCCCATGCCGCATTTACAATTCCATATCTGGCGCGGCAAGCCCCTAATATCGAGTTTTTCGTCCAGTATCGGCGGATTATCAAAATAAAAAATTTCGTCATAATATGTCTTATGAAGCGGTCGTTTTTCTCGCGAAACTGATCTAATCCATTTGAATTGAGTTGCTCCAGACTCTTGCCATGTTGCCGCTTGTACTGCCGTTGTAACAAGTCCGCATTCGTTCTCTGCAAGAAACGCCGCCTTGTCTTTTGCTATCTTCCAGCGTCTTTCGATATACTCTTGAATTTCTGGTATCCTCGCGCCCTTTTGATAAAGATCCATTATGTCAGAGCGCATTTTGATTATGTTTTTAGTCTGCCATTTCTTAACCCAGAAGTTCATATTGTAGATATAATCTTCTGCTATTTTGGCTGATTTATAATTGACACTTAAATCTTCTATCTTAACGGATAAAGACGGCGCCTTTGTTATGGTCTCTATGTTAAAGGCGTTAAGTTTGTTTTGTAACTCTTCTACCTTTTCTGTCTGATTTTTTTCAGTTGCTTTTTGTATTTCAGCCCTGATTTTTTCCGCTTCTTTATCTCTTTGAGTGTGCCATTTATCTAATTCCTTAGCGGCTTTTTCAAGTCCTTTTGCTTTCGGCGTCGCAAGTCCTAACTCAATAACAGGAACTTTCTTGTCAATGGCTTCTTTTAAAATATCCGTTTCAAGTTGCTTAAACGCCATATTAACGGTTGATTTAATAAAGTTGTCTAAAGGGATTAATGTTTTTGCCGTAAATGAAGCCAGAATTTTATCTATTGCGCTCATTTGAGCCGCGCCTTTAACTTGCATTATTGAAAGCAAGTTCATTATATCGAGAGGAATTTTGGCTTCTTCAATATAATAAGCGCCATATTTGAACTTAGCGCCCATTTTTTCAAGTTCGTCAGCGACCGCATTGCTAAATTTAGTACGGGTTCTAAATGCTTTTTGATAATAATAAACGCGTCCAGACTTGATCGCTTGCATAAGATCGCTTTTAGCATTATATACGACTCCGTCCTGAAATACCGCAAAAAGTTCTTTGAAAAGATTGTCCCAGAAATATTGTTGCATTTCTCTTTGTATGGCTTTTATGTATTTCTGTCTTATTTCAATGTACTTCGCTAAGTTCATTATGCTTCCGATAAGTCTCTAATATCGTTAATCTCGTCTGGTTGAAAATCGTCGTCTATTTCATTAATTTCGTCTTCTGTAAACGGAATAATTCCCTCTTGTACGAGGTGAGTTGCGAGCGCCTGTCCTTTTATTAAATGTCTGTCAAATAATTGCATATAACGCGCAAACTCTTTGTCTTTTATGTCCGCTTCCTCTTGTTCCGTCATTGTACGGATCGGCTTCCAAGAGATTTTTAAATCGGGCAATTTACGTCCGAAAAGTTGTAAACATCTTAAATCAACAACCCATTTACACATCTGAAGCGCTGGTTGTCTGATTTCAGCGTCTACAATAGCGGCGTAATTATCTAAGTCCGAAGTCTGTTCGCTTAATCCGCTTCCGCCTTTACCGAATACCTTTGAATAGGGACGTTTAAGCGCTGAACATACAAGGTATTGAATTTGAGTTATCATTTCGGGTATTCCCGAAAATGTAACTTGTTTTTGCAAGTAATCGTCCGTAACGTCCATAGCGCCGACTGATTTATAATTTTTCTGTTCTGCGAAAAGTCTTATTCTCTCTCGAATTTGTCTCTTTCCAGCCGCGCTTAAAGCCATTGAGTTTAAGTTTGCAATTTTTAAAATATCAATTTTTGCTTCGTCTAACAGTTCAAGCGTTACGCCCATTGCCTTTAAGTATTGCGTCAATGGCGGTAAAATCGCCTCAAATATTGATAAGCCCCAACCGCACATTATTGACCTTAAATATTCTGGCGCTTTAACTCCGCAAAATGTAGAAACTCTGCTTCGATCAAAAGTCATTTGTTCATTTGTTATATTTCGCGGATCGCTTAAATATCTGAATTTTTTTGCAACTTCTATATTTACTCCGACACTGTCGCAATGCCAGCGATCAGTCGCCAAGAATTTTAATCTTTCGCCTTTAAGTTGCTTTTCGTCAACTGGTAATTCTGGATCTTGACTTGTATTAGCAAGTAATACGCCGCCGCCGTATAATTGTCCCCAGCGGATCGCGTCTTTTATTGCTTCAATATCGCCGTTATCTTCCAGCGCTTGTTTGAGTTTTTCAAGTTCGTCATCATCAAGCGTTTTTGTATTTATCTGAAGCCCGTCATTTCGGAAAGCGTCGTCTACTATTTGATTAATAGCGCTTTGCATAAAGCCATTATGCGCATACTCGCATGTTATTTCCCACCATGCAGTCAAGGTTATAAATACGGGCGCGGTAGTTTTGAAAATTCCGTTATATGTTGCGATAGGCGCTCCGCCTAAAAATGCCTCTGGCGGTATGTCAAAGGCTTCGTCCGCTAAAGCATTATTGACAATATTTGTCTGTTTGTTTGTTTCTTTTTTTGTTTGTTTTTTTGCCATTATGTTAATTCCACATCAAGAATTGACGCTTGAAAATGCGATAGTCCGACCATTATGCCGTATACCAAAGTATCAACCTGATCGTCGTGCTTATGACTGTCGTCCCTTGTAAACGCTTCACATTCGTCTAAAAATTCTCTGTTCTTGTCTGGCGCGTCAGGAAGCATAACATTTCCAGCCTCTATGTGCGACAAAACCGCTTCAAGTCTTGTCAGTTTATCTTTATCCGCTTGTAACGGTATGACTGGAATTGCCGTTTCTGCCGCTAATTCTTGTATTAAGCCAGTCCCAGAGGCTTTGTCTTCTATGTATATTCCTGAGCAAGGAACCCAGTTTAGCCCTTCCGCCCAGCGTTGCCATAACATTTTTACTTGTCTTTTAAGATCTGGCGCTTCCCATTTACCGCGTATCATATCAAGTAAATGTAATTTGCCTTGTTGACTTACTCCCCAAACCATAAAGACTGAAAAGTCATTATGTTCTTTGACTTTTTGCGCGGTGTCGCCTGTTATATAGATCGCTTTATACTTAAATTCTAAGTTTGACGGATAATACTTGAACCATTCGGTTTTTATTACTGCGCCGCCAGCGGCAATAGGTTGTTGCTGATATTGAGATTGAAACTTGAAATTATTAACATTCCTGATATGTTCAAGTTCTTTTACGGGATAACGCTCTTCCCAAAAACTTTGATTATCTTCATTAAGCGCGGGGACTTTAACAATATCCCAAAGATCTGGCTCATTCTTTTCAATCCAACCGACAAGGTCGTCAAGGTGAAGCCTCTGCATTATTAAAATTGTCGGAGTTAGCGGAGTTCTGCGACGGGTTGAAAGTTTCTCGTCGTAATATGTGATAACTTCGTCTCTGGCGCTTTCATATCTAGCGTTGCCCGCGTCCATAGGATCGTCTATAATCAATGCTCCAGAGAAGCCCTCAATATTCGGGTTGCCAGCGTCTAAACCTGTTATCGCTCCACCCGTCGTACCAGCCGTTAAGCCCGTTCTGTTTTTTGCTCCTTCAAAACTGAAATTGACTCTTTGCCTATCATCACGCTTTAACGGATGATTAAAAAGCAATTGCCAATATTCATTTTCGATTATATCTTTACACTCTTTTGAGAGTTTATTGATTAATCTATCTGAATGAGAAGTGTAACAAAAAGTACAGTCAACGGAACGAGCAAAACACCAAGTTATAAAATATTCAGTAATTAATGATTTTCCGCTACCTACGGGAAGGCAGAGCGCGAGATTTCTCTTTGTGTTATTACTTAATACAATGTCTTGTAATTTTTCAATGACGAGGCGGTGAAAGGGCTTTAACAAAAAACTTGATCCATTGATTATAAAAAAGACGCTTTGTAAATATTGTAAAAAAGAAACTTTACAAGCCTCTTTTAAAATTGTTCTTGCTTCGTTGTCTTTTGTTATTATGTCGATATATTCGTCATATCTATTCATTAGAGATATTGTTTAGTTTTTGAATAACGCTTTTTATCTTTTTCTCGTCAACTATATTGTTTATTTCAGTTTTGCTTTGTTGTTGCTGGTTATCCGCCTCATAAAATCCGACGTGTTTCGCCAACTTATCAAGCGCCGAGTTTGCGCCTTGCGCGTCAAACTTCCAGACTCCGTCGCCGTTTTCGTTTGTTTCCTGTTTGTATTCTTTGTTTTCTTTATCGTAATACATAACAGGGACTTTTTGCATACAACGGTTTTTTACTTCAATTAGGTCGCGTAATACGTCGTCTTGAGTAAACTCAAGTCTTTCGTTACGTTTATTAATTAATTCGTTAATATACCTTTGAATATTAGGTTTTGTTAAGTTTTCGCTTGCAATTTCTTTTGCCGAGTTTTTGCTATAACCCGCACTAATCGCGGCTCTTGTCCCGTTGAAGTCGATTATATATTCTTGACAAAAAGTCTTTTGCTTCAAATTTAATTCTAATTCGTTGTTTTTTTCCATAAAAAAATAAAAGGGGGAAGGTTTCAGTCCCCCTGCTCCTAAGTGTTAGAATGTTAATTGGTAAGTATGTTTGTTATTACTTAACATGAAAGTTGGACTATATGAAAAAACTTTGTTGATTATGAATAAACCTTTATTTTGTTCTCAATCTTTTCGCCCGAATATCCGCTTTCGTTGAGGTATCGCGGGCGTTGATGTGTGTCATTGATAGTCTTGAAATATGATATTTGTCCGCAATTTACGAAACGTCCGTATTCTGTGTAATTCAGTTTATTTGTTAAATTAACTCTGATCTCTTTTGTTGCTTCCATATATTCGGTTGCGGGTTTACCGATTAAGGTAACGGGTAAAAGCAAAGAGATGTTTCCAGCATTATTTATTGCTCGTTTTTTGATATAGACTATTTCTCTGTCGCATTGCGGGCAGACATAGAAAAAGAAGACTTCGTCTATAATACGCTTATTGTCTATTGTCTTCTTAGAAAGGGGGTTTTTCAGTTTATAATAAGATACGCGAAAAAGATCTTTGTCTTTCGTTATGTATCTTCCGCATTTACAAGTTATTTTTGTAAAATTACTTAAATAGCCCATTTATAAAGATAGTAATCCCCTTGTTTAAAATCGGTTCAGTTGCTCTCTTTGTAGTTTCCCTTCCGACATTATCAATATATCATATTTTGAGCATTTTGGGAAGTGGCGGAACTCCGCCAATTTTAAACTAATTGCTCTTTCAAGTATTCTTGAGCAAGGAGTATTCGATTTTTTACTTGATAAATTTTTAATAAATTTGAAATTCGACGTTCTACCGTTCTGGTTGAATAATTTAATTCTACGCTTATTTCTTCATTTGTTTTTCCTAGACTAACCAGTTCAAGAACACCTTTTAACTCATCAGATAATTTCATTTTTTCCCCCGTTAATTATCTGATTTTATTATATCAAAGGGTAAATAAAATGTAACTATATTGTAACCATAATGTAACTTTTTTATAGTCTAAAACTTATATTTTTAATTACCTTGCCAATTATTTTAAAGTCCGCCTCTTCTAGTTCAGCGCGAGTGTATGTTTTAATTATTTTTTCTTCCGAGTAACGGTGAAATTCAATAATTTCATTTGCAAGTATGTCAACTTCGCGAACCCAAAATCTCGTATTGTTTTTGCTAGTTGCAAAGTATACACCAAAACTATTTACATAGTTTTCCGAAGTATCAATTATCAAAACATCTTCTTTAAAAATTTTATACCAGTATTTGCTCATTCCGTCATCAAGAACAGGCACTATAAACAATTTTTCTGGATCAAGTTTCCATTTATTAACTATTACTTTTTGAGGAATAGGAACATTGTCAAAATCCTTGTCGCGTAAATGTTCTGGAATACCCGCCCAATATGGAATATTTACTATTTTATTTTGCTTTTCTTCAATATTGCTTTGCAATTCTATGTTAAATTTTTCTTTTAAAATATCAATTTTTTCTTCGGATAGTCGCGCAACCCCTTTTTCAATTCTACCGATATGTTGCTTTGTATATCCAAGAATATTCCCAAGTTTTTCTTGAGATAGGTTATTTTCAAACCTTATTTTTTTTAAATCTATTTGATACATTCTACACCATTTAAACTATTTGTAACTTTTTTGTAACATTCTACTTTACAAAATATCGGTTAATATGTTACTATGTAACTAACAAATAAGAGGATAAGTTACTATGAAAATTGAACAACTTAAAGTGTATGTTCCTGAAACTAAAAAAATAGAGTTTCAAATAAAATGCACAAAAAATCATTCAGATATGACAAAGATAATAAACAAGTTTATATCTTTGTATTTATCAGATAACGACGTATTAATGCCATTATTGATAGATTAACCAACAAGTTAATTTTATCAAAAAAACAAAAAGAAAAAAAGGGGGGAAGAAATGAACTTAATAATTATACTTGCGGCTGGCGCAATAGCATATTTCTTGACAGTAATGTTTGATCTTATTGACGGTTATATCGCAAAATGTCAAGTCATC
>JAEIGA010001975.1_pt1 | contig 32718 bp, 22 predicted proteins | sample 9270691 | NCBI WGS metagenome assembly JAEIGA01 (sample SAMN17057246, study PRJNA624740) | gut metagenome | biome: biome; isolation source: fecal sample | host: Bos grunniens | place: China: Xizang | collected 2019 | reverse complement strand
CCACCTGGTGCTGGAGGATTACCTGCCCGCCAGCATGGAGGCCATTAACCCCAACGTGCCTACCCAGGCCGCCGGGCTTGAACCGCTCGAATGGAGCGAGTATTTTGACCAGCGCGAATACCTGGCCGACCGCGTGCGCGGGTTCTGCACCCGCTGGGCCGGCTGCTCCACGGTGAATATGCGCTATTACGCCCGCGTGAAACGCGCCGGCAGCACCTCGGCGCCCCCCGCCCAGGCGCAGCTTTACTACGAGCCGCAGGTGTATGGCTTATCGCCCGCCACCAGGCTGGAAACCAGATAAACGCAGACATGGGGAGCCTATGTGGCTCCCCGGTCTTTTTCATGCCCCGCCACCCCCGGAGCCCTCGACCGCCAGGGAGTGGGTCGCTCAGGAACGTTAACCGCCTTAATCTGGACCAATTCATAACCATTATTTTTATCTCGATATCCGTTTCAGATGAGTATGATTCACAGGTAATCTGAAACTGACTCAAAAATCCTGATGAATTGGTTGATTGGGATTGCAAATGGCGGGGATTTTACGATAATGAATGTCGCGCGCGCGAACAAATTTCGTGTTGCCTATATATATCATGAATTATCCTCGCCCCCATTATATAACATTTGAGACATTACAGGCGCCGGTACGCCGGGGCTGGTTAATGTATTTTGTGGCAGCTGTGGGAGCCGGGCTTGGTGTGGCTGACGCCCAGGAACAGGTAGTGCAGAACTACTGGTGGATCCTGCCCCGGGAGACCTCGCAGAGCGCACAGAGTGGGAGCGCACAGAGTGTCATACGCATTATTGGGGAGAAAGGTAGTGCGTATGAAGAACTTTACCCCCTGGACCCCAACGAAGATGCGCGGCATGATGCCGCCGTCCGGCATGCTCGAGTTATGCGCCAGGTGGCGCTGCGCCGGGAGGCCATGAAACTGGTCCGGAAGTTGCGGGCAGAGGGGAAATCCCCGAAGGATGCTTATGTGGAGGCCTGGGCAACCGTTTATGCGCGGTATTGGCTGTGTGCCAATCGCGGTGTGGGAAGCTCTGCTGTGGAGGATATGCTGACCTGCCTGGCTGCCAGCGAGAGCGGCGAAATCACCATGACTCCGGAGGAAGAACAGTGGCTGCTGGAAGCTCTTCTGGAGGATGACGATCGCCTGGACAGCAAGGAGGGTCAGGCTTTGCTGCGGAATCTGGTGCGTCGGCTTCGTGAGCAGGGTTACGGACAGCTCGATGTGACAAGATTCATACTGGATGAACGGATGCTGCGCTTTGCCGATGCCATGAAACACGGTCTGAACAGCATGGCCGCCTACCGTGATGCCTTGTTCAAAACCAACCGTGATAGCATCGTGCGGCACCAGTTAATCGGGTATTATGCCCCCCTGAGTATGGGGCTGGGCAGTGACCGCCTCATGTACCGCCAGACTGCCCCCAAGGTGACCACCACGCTTGGCTCTGCCAATACTCTATTCACACGGAAGGCAAAGCCCCAGCGTGCCGCAGGCATGAATGCCAATGCCGGAGCTCTGGAAAATTTCCTGGCAGAGGCGCCTCCCCAGTCCACGGAGCAGGGAACGAATGAGGAGCAAGGCGAAAATGACAGGCATGCAACCGGAGCGGGGGCTGGTGAAACGATAGCCGCAGCGGAGCCCCCACATACGGAAGCCTCCGACACGGGGCGCCCCTATTTTATGTGCTCTGTTGCATCTGCCGCGTGGGTGACCTCGACAAAGTCGGGGGAAGCCTCCGGGAATCTTACATCCGGCAGCGGTTCGGGGGGTCTGTTGACTTGGAATTCTGTTTCCGGCAAACCTTCCGTGTGGGATAATGGGCAGACCGCGGTGTGGATCGATGGCAGTGGGGCAGCTGTGGCCTATGCCGACGCCGCCCATGTGGAGTTTGGCGCGGGTGCTAATCTGAATAAAAAAGTGGAGATTGCCGCAGAGGGGGTGGTGGCCGGTTCTGTGAGTATCACCGGCGACCGTTATCATTTCAGCGGCGGCCACCTGACGGTCAAGGAAGGCCTGACGGCGCAGGGTGGGGTGCTTGAGCTTGATTCGAATGTGACAATCGACATCGGTGACAACCGCATCACCGGTGGTGAGCTGGAGAATGTGAAGATGGTGGTGACTGGCGAGATTTCCCGTCCCGTCACGGACGACTCCGTAACCGTGCACAACCTTATCACCTCTGCAGATGGTGACAAGCCCGGCACTCTGAAAAATGTGAATCTTCATGCCGGTACTGCCTCGGAATATGCCACCTTGCATAACATAGCCTTCGACGGGACTAGCAAGCTCATGGGGTATGTCACCTTTGAGAAAACCCAGGCTCCGGAAAAAATAAGTGTGGTTGATGGTGGTGAGCTCACTCTGGAGAACCTTACCTTTGACCTGCGTGGTCTGGCCATGGGTACAAAAACACTCATTGCCGGCGGAAACGTCGATACACTGAAAAACTGGGATGCGGAGCATGTACAGTTTGTTTACAGCGGCGTACAGGTGAACAGTGCCGCTGTGGATCTTACCCAAGGCGAAGGTGTGCTTGTTCTTTCCTTTGAGCACGAGGGTAATCTGTACTGGACTGGTGCTACCGATAAAATGTGGGACACCAGTTCTGCAAACTGGAGCAGCTCTGCCACTTCCGGTGCCACATCTGAGGCGTTTTCTGCTCTTTCCAACGTCTATTTTGGCGACGGCGGAAATGCCGCTAACCGGGTGATAACTGTTACGCGGGATATGGTGGTGGCAAAATTGGGCGTGACTGCTGGCGGTTACAGCTTCAGCGGTGCGCGTGTGGCTGTGCTGGGGGATGCTACCCTCAAGCCCGGAGCGGGAGCTGTCACGTTCAACGACCAGCTTGTGGTGCAGGGGAACCTGACAACTGGAGGCGATGGCGAGGTCTCGTTGCTGGGCGCTACTCACATTGTTGGGGATGCTACGTTCAGCAGCCTCACCACCACCATTGCCGGGGATATGATCGTGGACGGCACGCTGAACGTGACCTCCGGAAACCTCAAAATCTCCGGCAATGTGGCGGCGGAGGAAATGGTATTTGAGGTGAATTCCGATGCTGCGTCCGTGGAGGTTTCCGGTAATCTGACGGTGGGAACTGGGGATGACGATGTCGGTTTGATTACCATCGGCGGCTCTGCGAAGCAGCAGTTCTCCGGCACGGTAACCGCCAAAGGCCTAATCGTCAATGGGGGTGATGTATATTTCAGCAGACTTCAGGTAGACTCCCTCACGGTGGGTAAGGATGCAACGGTGCATGTGCAGACCTCGTCTGATTCCGTGGCTGTGTCTTCTTCCGTTTTCCCGGAGATTTCTTTATCCGGCACGCTGGCGTTGGATGCCCCTGGTGGTGCCACCTATAATCACAAGTACGATGTGCATGTGCAGGACGATGCGGCCAGGCTGGTTTTTGGCAGTGGCTGCACCATTGATAACCTGCAGCTCTTCGGTAAGCAGGATGCTTCCGGTTACACGAATGTGGAAATCGATGTGGAGTCCAGCTCTGCCACGGTGACGAAGATGCAGGATTTGGGAAACCTGAAGGTTGATACCGGCTCATTGACTGTGAAGAATGCTTCCGGCGCGGTGCATGGTGCGCTGATTCTGGATAATGCCAAGCTGAAACTGGGCGAGAAGTCGGGCAATATCATGGCGGACGATTCCGGGGCGGTTGAGCTGAAGAATGGCGCTCGTCTGGATATCGGCACAACTACTCAGACCTTGTCTGCCAACAATGTGGTGTCCCTCTCCGGCACTTCTTCCATCACGGGTGAAGCTGGCGGCGTCCTTCTGACTGGTTCCGGACTTTGTGTGAACTATGCGGGGAATGGTAACAGCATTGATGCTAAGTTGTCTGTGAATGAGGATATCTCCCTGAACTCTACCAGGGGAGGCAGCTCTCTGGAGCTAGCCGGAATCATCACCGGTAGCGGGACGATTACGCTTAATGGCACCACGGCGGCGGAGACGGCGACGGGGAAGGTGGTGATTTCCGGTGCTAATGCCGGCTTTACCGGCAAGGTGATAGTGGAGCAAGGCGCTACTCTGACCCTGCAGAATACAGATAGCCTGTCGAGTGCCAGTGTAGTCCTGAATCCCGGTGGTACCCTGAACTTGGACGCACCCGGTGTGGTCAACCTCAAGGCGCTTACCTTGCAGAGCGGTTCGATTCTTGCCATTTCCTCTATCGTTGGCACGAATGATGCCTCCTCTGCGGATGCGGTGCTCAATATTAAGGATGGTTCCCTCGAGTTGGATAATGTAGTGCTGAATCTTAACTTCTCTCAGGAGCTGAAAGCGATGACTACCTACAATATCATGACCGGGGTATCATCCAGCAACAATCTCAGCTTCAACGTGCAGCACAATGGCGTTGACCTGCATTCCTCTCAGTACAAGATAGAGCATAAAAACGACTTGCTTTCCATCTACGTGTACACCATGACGGGCAATGTCTGGGATGGTGGTACTGGCTCGGAGACCGGATACTGGTCAAAAACCAACACGGATAATAACTGGACCACCGGCAATGGTAACGCTGGTGGCAATTACAATGAAGACGGTGAGTATAAGGCTGCTATCTTCGGTGACCTGAATGCGGGGACCAGTAATGTATGCCTGTCCGGTAATGTGGAGCCCGGTGATATTTATTTCACGGCGGAGAGTACCGTGTATACGCTTTCTGATGAGGCTGGTGGTTCTCTGGCTGCCGGTACCCATATCCACAAGCTTAATGAGGCTGATGTTACATTGGCGCTGGGCAACAATGCCACCCTGGGTGCCGCTCTGGGGAATGTCGATATTCAGGACGGCACTCTCATTCTGAGCAAGGCTCTTGCGGTGAATGGGGCGGTGACCGTTGACGCTGGGGCCAAACTTGAGGTGAAACCCGGCACCGATGGACTCATCCTGGCTAACTACAAGGCATCCGCTAATGCCGCTAATAAATCTGCGACTCTCAGCGGCGTGACGATGGACGCTGCCGGTATCAGAGGAACGGAGGAAGCACCCGGTTCTGCAAATAATCTGCGGGTGCAGGGCAATGCCGGTTTGTCCTGGCTTGAGCTTACTGATTTTGCGGCAAATGTTGAGCTTACTGATTTTGCGGCAAATGGAGATGTGGCATTGTCTCACGTTAAATTGTTGTCTTCTGCGGGGGCTTCTTCCCATGTTCTGAAGAATGTGACAATAGGCCAGGAGGTTGTGGTAGGGGAGTCTGCTTCCTACACGCTTTCCGGAGCGATTACGTTTGACGCGATGCTCATCAACAACGGTGCGGTCACTCTGGATGGTATAACCAGCGTTGAAATAGGTAAGATTGCACCTTCTGGTGGAGCCGCCGGCAAATACACTTATCAATTGATTGGCCCTGATCCGGATAAAACTAATGGAACAAATAATGTAGCGTTGGGAGGGAGCCAAACGACGTTTACACAAGACCATGTATATATCAACGGTGTAAACCTGGGTGTTGACCTGGTGAAGGGGATGGTGACAGGTTTTGAGTATGTCGGGAACGGTTCCTTTACGTTGAGTATCGGCAAGGAAAAAGAAGATGGTACTATCGATGGGAACTTCTATATACCGCAGTGGGATGAGCGCTGGGGTAAGACAGAAATGGCCCCGGCTTTCTCTCGCCTTTATGTCGGAGACTCTGCAGATGCCAAGGTTGAGCTGGCCGCGGATGAGGAATACAAATATAGCTCCATTGTGAAAGAGACCTATGCCGACAAGGTTAATGGCGGGAACGCTATCTCGGTGACGCTGGGCTCTGGAGCAGAAGGATATTATGTCGCTGGCGGACATCTTGAGTGGTTGGGAGCTGCCGCTGCCGATCATGAGGTGTGGATATATGACATCTCAAAGGTCAAGAATGTTGTTGGTGGTTTAGCCTCCTGGTATCCGTCAGCACAGACTGCCGCAACCCATGTACTGGTGAATTCAGACGCCTTCATAAAAAATCCTGTCCTGGATCCTGACAAGGATCTTGCTCATCAGAAAAGCAAGATCTGGGCGAAACATTTCATTATTGGTGGTTCCCGCTGGGTTGATCAGCATGGTGAGAGTTTTGTGACGGTGCAGGATGGTCAGATTTACAATATTTTTGGTGGTTCGTGCGGTGGTTATTACAATATTGATGATCCTAGTACATTTGCGTGGAGACAACATAGTGCTGTGACGCAGTACGGATCTGCACATGTTTATGTATACGGCGGAACAATCGGCGAAATTTTTGCCGCTGGTTATCGTAACGACCTTATAGCTACGGCGGGTCAGACTCGTGCTGTGGAAATGGTGCTTACCGGTGGAACTCTTGGTGGACCGGACTTACGAGTTTTCGGCGGTACATCTCATGGTACCGTCAAGGGCGATATCTATGTTCGCATGGAAGGCTCAGCCTGGATTAAATCCCGACTGGTGGGTGGCTCGAATGCCGGTACGGTGAACGGTAATATCGTGCTGGATCTCATCAGCGGTAAGGCGTTCAGAGTAGATGCCGCAGGTCTGGGGTGGAGAAACGAATGGATTGAGAATGGCGAACTTGTGGTTGATTATCAACCTGCCAAGATTGACGGAGATGTCCAGGTAAATCTGTACAGAGCTTTCAAGCTGGGAATAGGTGAAGAGGCTGATCTTAAGAGTGGTATTTATGGCGGTAAGGAGACGACGAACCATGTCGAGCTTATTGGTGATGAACCCCATGCCAGTATACTTCATTTTGCTGAGGCTGGCATATATGAGTTGGGTTACGATGATTCTGATGGTTGGGCGACCACAGAGTCCCACTATGTGACCGGTTTTGACGTATTTTCCCTGGAAGATAAGGCCCATGCTGTGCTGTCTCTCGGGTATTTTGATATTGATATGCAGCCTGAAGATCCTGACGATGAAAGGTATCCTGATACACTCATAATCCAGGGCAAGGGTGTAGTGGAGGTGATTGGGCGCGGTGCGAACTTTGAGCGTGATATTGAGCTTCGGACTGCTAACCCGGATGAGACAGATGCTTCGCTCCAGAAAGGCGCTACGCTTAAGATTTCAACCTGTGATATCGGCACGGTCGGTAATGGTGATGTCCGCACCATTACCGCGACGGACGGCACGACGGTCGACTTCACTGGTTTCTCGATAACGGGGCTGGATCCGGCTACTCCCGGCAAGGCTGGTCTGGACTTCAATGTGAAGATTTGCGGCAATGGTGTGGATGGCAAGGGGGCTCTCTACATGGGGCAAAGCACGCAGACCTCGAATGATACAAATAACAATGTAAATGAGATTTACCTTCCGCATGTGGAGCTCACCGACAATGCTTCCGTTAAGGTAGTAGCGCAGGAGGCTCTCTATATGGATTCCGTAAAGCTGGCGGGGTATACCCTCACCAAGCTGGGGTCAGGTGATTTTATCACCCGCTCGGTGGAGAAGGTCGATGAGAAGACGACCGGTACGATATTGGTGCAGCAGGGGTCTTTTGGGTTTGCCCAGGGAAACACCGCCGCCGAGACGGATGTGGTGCTGGCTGCTGGCGCAGAACTGAAACTGAACGCCACAGCCCTGGGGAAAACCAACCTGACGCTGCGTTCGTTGAACGGCGCCGGTACGGTGAATCTGAACGGCAGCACGCTGACGCTGAAAACGGTAGAAGGTTCTGCCTATTATGAAGAATACATGGATGAGAAGCAGTCCTATGACCAGTTTCTTGGGACGACGGGCTTCGGCTATGCGTTATTCAGCGGCTTGATCAGCGACGGCAGCGCTGCCGGCAGTTTTGTCAAGGATGGCTCCGGGGTTCACTATATCTCCGGCAGCAGCAACTCCTACACCGGCGGCACTCAGCTGCAGGCGGGGCGTCTCTACCTGTTGGGAACCGGTGCGGCGTCAGAATTCATCAAGGACTCGTCCAAGGTAGCCGCAGGTGCGGCCGGCACGGGTGAAATCGTATGGAACAGTGCAGGGGCTGAGCTTTATCTGGGGCATGGCACCCATATCTACAACAATGGTACGGCGAGTGGGCAGGGCGCAGTCATGACCATCGGCGTGGAAGGTGCGCTCAAGGACAAACTGGCAGATTTTGTCGGCATTCACAGCCAGAAGGGAACTCCGGTGATAAGGGACGGGGTGGAGTATGTGGAAATCGATACGCATAACCTGAAGTCCATAGCCGTGGACGCTCTGTATGCAGATGGCACGGCCTATGAGGCCGGAAAGGATATTGACCGCAATAAGATGCTGCTGGTGAAGGCGAGCGACTGGGCGACGGCGAAGGACAAGCCTGTGACCTGCCTTTCCGCTTCCGGTTACAATGAGGCAACCTATTCCGGCGAGCTTTCAGGCGCTACTGGGTTGCACAAGGTGGGCCTGGGTACGCTGGATCTTGACCAGACGAACACCTACACTGGCAGAACAGAGGTAGCAAAGGGAACGCTCCGCCTGCGTGGCTGGGGCACCGTGGGCTCCGATGTGGTTCAGGTGAAGGACGCTTCTTCGTTGATGCTTGCCTATACAGGTAGTTATGATGATGAAATAAGCAGCCTGGCCAACAATATTAACCTTTCCGGAACTGGCGATGCGCAGTGGACAACGCACGATTCAACCAGTCACCAGACGGCGGCACTTATTTCTGCTGTGGGACAAGCGGTCACCTTCACTCTGAGTGGCGACATTGAGGGCGATGGCGGTGTGCTGCATTCCGGCGAGGGTACCCTGGTGCTCAATGGTGATGATTCCTCATATAAGGGTGGCACCGTCATCACGCGTGGTGTGGTGGAGGTGCAGAGCGCTAAGGGCCTGGGGTCTACGGCTGAGGGGCAAAGCGCGGTTGTGCTCAATGCGGCGGCTGATCTGCACCTTACTGTAGAGGACCCGGCCTCCACGGAGAAACAGCTGGTCACTAAGTTAGCCTCTGCGGGGGATGATATTCAGGGTGATGTCCGCGTTACCGGCAACAAGAACGCCACTGAGCGCGTGCTGCACATGGCGGACAATGGCTACAACGCCGCCTCTACTACACTGGACGAAAAGGGTACCTTCCTGCTTTGTGGTACGCCCATCGATGGAGCGGGGATTCACTCTCACTCCGCAGAGCTTACCGGCAGCGGCACCGTGGTGGTGTCCGATGCCACGGGCTCGGGAACAACGGCCACTTTTGAGACCATCGTGGATTATACCGGTGATTTCCGGGTGGAGGGCAACAAGGCGTCTGTTCAGGTAAATTACAGCAACTATAGCGACGGCAGCATCCATGTGGCCGGGCAGAAGGCTTCCGTTCAGATTGGCGGTAATGTCTCTATTGCGGCCGGTGAATCGCTGCATCTGCGTTCCCTGGCTGGAAATGAAGGAGCTGCGCCGGCCGTGCTGGTTTCGGGGGGCGTGGTCAGTGTGGCTGCAGATGCGGTCTTGTCGGTGAGCAATGCCGCTACGGATTATCAATACGACCTGAGCAATCTGAGTCAATTGCAGGCCGATGTCAGCCTGGAGCCGGAGATGATTCTGGGAGCGAAGTCAACGACCACCGCCTATACTCCGATTAGCACCGATATTACGTATGCCGGCCGGTTTGATGCGTCCATTGCTGCCAACAAGCAGGCCGTTGGTGCGGTGCAGGCTGCGGGCGGGCTTACCCTGGCCGGTGGTGCTACCTATGAAACAAACAACGGGCATACAAGTCTGAAGGGTGGCGCTCTGGTGCTGGATGTCATGGAGGGTCACCAGCTGACCTTCAAAACCACATGGAATGGTGCGCTTGATACATATCAGCAAGTGGTGCTTTTCAGTGATGTGAGCAGCGTGCGTTTCGGCCTTGACGGCGAGGTAGCGGGTAAGGATAATCCGGGCATTTACTATACCCAGGCAGAACGCTATATCACCGGCTCCGATTATGTTGATTCACAAACCCTGCTGGTGTATGATTCTGAGGCGGGAGTGGTGTATCTACAGCTGAGCGTACCGGAGCCCACGACATCGACCCTGAGCCTGTTGGCGCTCATGACGCTCTGCGCCCGCCGTAGAAGGAAATGAGCCTTTCAAATTATCCAACGAGAAAGTGGGAGCCTGGCGGCTCCCGCTTTCTTTTGTGTTGAACCGCTGGAGCGCGGGGTAATGAGCAGATATAAAGCTTGAAAACCGGGGCGATATCTGGTATGCTAGGGCTTTCACCTGTACCGAAAACACATATTATGAGCGCTATTCCGAATGTACTGGCCGGGCGTTACGCCTCTGATTCCATGAAAGCCATCTGGTCCGCCGAGGGCCGCATTGTGCTGGAGCGTGAATTCTGGATTGCTGTAATGAAGGCCCAGAAGGACCTGGGGCTTGACATTCCTCAGGAGGCCATAGATGCCTACGAGCGCGTGAAGGAACAGGTGGATGTGGAGAGCATCAATGCCCGTGAACGTATCACCCGCCACGATGTGAAGGCCCGTATCGAGGAGTTCTGTGACCTCGCCGGGCATGAGCATATTCACAAGGGTATGACCAGCCGTGATTTGACGGAGAACGTGGAGCAGCTGCAGATCTGGCGCTCCATGCACATCATCCGCGATAAGGCGGTGGCCGTGCTGGATCGTATGGCCAAGTGCGCCAATGGCTGGCGCGACATGGTGTTTGCGGCCCGTACGCACAATGTGGCTGCCCAGGCCACCACGATGGGTAAGCGTGTGGCCATGTTCGGTGAGGAAGTGGTGCATTGGGCCTGGGCCTGGGTCAGCATGATGGAGCGCTACCGTGTGCGTGGCCTCAAGGGCGCTGTGGGTACCCAGCTCGACCAGCTTTCCCTCTTTGCCAAGAACCCGGAAACCGTTCGTGAACTTGAAAGCCGCATCTGCGCCCACCTGGGTATTTCTTCCAAGTGGATGAATGTAGGCCAGGTCTATCCGCGTTCTCTTGACTTTGAAATCATTTCCGGCCTGGTGGGTCTGGCCAGTGGTCCCAGCAGCTTCTGCAAGACCTGGCGCCTCATGGTGGGGCATGAGCTCTGCACCGAAGGCTTTGCCAAGGGGCAGACAGGTTCTAGCGCCATGCCGCACAAGATGAATCCCCGCTCCTGTGAGCGTGTCAATGGTTTCCATGCCATTCTGAAGGGCCACCTTACCATGATTGGCGGCATTATCGGCGACCAGTGGAACGAGGGCGACGTGTCCTGCTCCGTGGTGCGCCGCTGCGTGCTGCCGGATGCCTTCCTGGCTGCAGATGGCCTGTTTGAAACCTTTATTACCGTGCTGGACCAGATGGGTATGTATGAGCCCGTAGTGCGTACCGAACTGAATCGTTACCTGCCGTTCCTGATGACCACCACCATCATGATGGCTGCGGTGAAGCGCGGTGTGGGCCGTGAGACAGCGCACGAGGTCATCAAGGAACACGCCGTGGCTGTTTCCAATGACCTTCGTAACGGCCTTATCTCCACCAACGACCTGCTGGATCGCCTGGGGGCCGATGGCCGCCTGATGCTGACCCGCGAGGAGATTCAGGAGATTTACGATGCCAACGCCGGCGATACCGGTATGGCTGCCCAGCAGGTAGATGCCTTCGCTGCCATGGTGGAGGAGCTTACCACCCGTTTCCCGGAGGGCGTGGGTTATGTGCCGGGTGCTATTCTCTGATGCAAGGTGATGTCTGCCGGGCAGGAACAGGTATTGTACGATAACGGCTCATTCCGCCTCACCAGCACGCGTCTGGAACAGCCCGGGCTGGTAGCAGAGCTGGTATCTCCGTCCTGCCTTCGCATCACTCGTGGCGACAGCACGCGCGAGGTGTGCGTCCCTGCTGCCTTACCGGCAGGGTGTGCCGGTGTCCGCAGTACCCTGCCGGTGTTGCAGGCCATGTATGTCCTGGCGGTGCATGAACTGCAGGCAGACATGACCCCGGAGGGACTTCTGCTGGCCGGGGCCGGCTGGTCTACGGTCTGGACGCGTGATATGGCCTTTGCGGCCGCTCTGGGAACAGCGATTGCGGCACCGCAGGCAACCCGTGCCAGTCTGGAATCACGCGTGCAGCATGGCGTGGTTGTGCAGGATACCGGCACCGGTGGAGGCTGGCCTGTCTCAACGGACCGCGTATCCTGGGCGTTGGGCGCATGGGCGCTGCACCAGGTGCAGGGAGATGCCCGCTGGCTGAGCTGGTGCGTGCAGGTGCTGGAGGCCACATTGGCACAGGATGCCGCCGTTCTGCCGGCAGATGAAGTACTGCGCCCGGGCGAGACTTCGTTCATTGACTGGCGCGAGCAGAGCTATCCGGACTGGATGACCCCGGCAGATATTGCGGCTTCGTATGCTTTCGGCACGAATGTGCTGCATTTCCTCTGCCGCCAGATTCTGGCCCGTATGCTGCGCGAGCTGGGGCGCGACGGGGAGGCAGCTGTCTATGCCGGTCAGGCAGCGGAGCTGGGTGCTGCTATAAGAGATGAATTCCGCAGTCCCGGCGCTGAGCATTTTGGCATGATGCGGACAGCAGAAGGGTATCTGGATGAGCGGGTGGATTCACTCGCTACTGCTCTGGCGGTGCTCTGCGGGCTGGCGGGTGACCATGCCGCCCAGGCGATGAAGAGCCTGCCGCGCTCACCATTTGGCACGCCGGTGTTCACTCCGTACAAGCAGAGTCAGCAAAAAGCTTACCATAACCGGAGTATCTGGCCGTTTGTGGAATCCTATGTGCTGATGGCCCAGGCAGAAATGCAGAATGAGGAAGGGGTGGCATTCTCCATGGCTTCTCTTTTGCGTGCAGGCATGGCCCTTGGTTCCAATGTGGAGAATTTCCATGCTGAGACCGGTGAGTCCGGCGATACGATTCAGAGCTCAGAGCGCCAGCTCTGGAGCGTGGCAGGAATGCTGGGGCTGTATTATCACACCCTGTTCGGCCTGCGTTATGAGGGGAACAACCTGCTCATTGCGCCTTGTGTACCCCGGAGTTTCAAGGGCAGCCATTGGCTCACCGGACTCCACATCCGCAACATGGTGCTGGATATTCATGTCAATGGCTACGGCTCTGAAGTATGGTCAGTCACGGTCAACGGTAAGCCGGATTCCCCCATTATTCCGCTGGATGCCGAGGGCCGCTTCATGATTGAGGTGGAGCTGATGCCCGCAGGTGATGAGGTCTCTGCGCAGCCTTCTCTGAGTGCCTGTGAGGACCTGCCTGAACCTCGGTGGGACAATCCTACCGCAGAATTATTGCGCTGGTTCCCGGTGCCGGGGGCAGCCAGTTACAACGTATTCCGCAATGGTGTGGCCTTTGCTGCCACACTGGACTGCCAGTGTACGTTGCCTTCTTCCAGAGTCTGTTACAACGAATATACGGTGCAGGCAGTGAATGCCCAGACCTCTTCTTGTTTCAGCCGCCCCTTTGAGTGCGTTTCCCCCGGTGGTCGCAGCTTGCTGGAACCTCTCCGTATAGGAAAGCAGGGAGAATTTGCGGTGGAGAAGGGGCAGGCATGGCTCGATACGCGCGCCTGTACCTCCCGCCTCGATTATCAGGAAATAGAGCTGGAAGCCGGGACCTACGCTGCCCGAGTCTTCTATTGCAATGCCACGAATTCCCTGCGCGATGGCGATACCTGCGCCCTGCGCGAGCTGGTGGTGGATGGCGAAAGCCGTGGCGTGATGCTGCTGCCGCACAATACCGAGGCAGGCTGCTGGGATGCCTACACGCGCTCTGCCGCGCTCCGGCTGGAGCTGCCGGCCGGCCGGCACGTGTTCTCTCTTTGCTATACGCCCCGCTGTGCCAATGCCAACGGAGAGCTCAACCAGTGCATGGTGCGCCGCCTGGAGCTTACGCGCCTGGCCTGATGATGATTTTCCCCGGCAGATGAGCATCTGACCGGGGAAGGAAGGATGTTATACGGAAGAATCCGGTATTACTTCAGCAGCTCGTCAATAAGGTAATCGCCGGTAATCATCCAGTAGCGCATGGTGAGACCCGCCAGGAAGGCCAGCGCCAGGATGGCAATGACATAGAGCCGCCGGAGAATAACGTGGATAGCTCCATCTTCCTCAGTATGGAAAGCGGTGGCAACCAGCGGATTAGCAGAGGGCCTCTTATGCTTCTTCTTTGCCTTCTTTACCGGAGCTTCTTCAACGGCTTCCGATGCAGGCGCGACTTCTACCACGGGCTCGGGAGCGACTTCTGCCACAGGCTCGGGCGTGACTTCTGCCACGGGCTCAGGAACGGATTCTACCATTTCCCGGGGAGTGGTTGCATCTGCGGCATCCGGTGCGGCGTCATTGAACATCAGCATGGCCGAACCCAGGTTGTATACAGCATGGGGAACCAGCATAACCGCATCTGTGGGGGCTCCTTCTGCCAGAATGCTGGCACCGGGAAGCGCCGTCAGCACATAGCAGCCCTGCTGCAGCGAAATGGTGCAGTGCTGGGGCTGCAAATCTGTAATGTGCGGCAGGGAAATGGAACAGTCTTCAGCAGAACCGATGGTGACAACCGTTTCATCTTCCTGCAGAAGATAACGGAAGTCTCCACCGGTAGAATCGATGATGTCGATATAGGCCATAAGCGTAGAGTCAGTATGCCATATACAGCTGAAAAGGCAAGGAAAAATGCTGATTTCTGAATGCAAAATACAGAATGCGAAGGAAGCAGCAGCAAAAAAGCCTGAGGGGGTCTCAGGCTTTTTTGAGTAAAAGTGAATATTGCCGGAGCTTTCAGCGGGGCAGGGCCGCCACAATCTCCTCGACAATCAGTTCCTCCTCTACCAGGCGGCCCTTGCCGGTGGTGCCGCAGGCAAGCATGCCATCCTCTGCCGGGCCGATGATGCGGTGGTTTTCCCGGGCGGCCAGTGTGGCTGCGTTGGCCTGTGTGGCGGGGTGTTCCCACATCATGCCGTTCATGGCGGGGAAAATGAGAACCGGGCCGCGATAGGCCAGGTACAGGCTGGTAAGTGCATTGGGGCATGCGCCGTGAGCCATGCTGGCCATTGTGTTGGCAGATGCCGGGACAATGGCCAGCACATCAGCCCGCTGGGCCAGGTCGATATGCACCGGAACCCAGTTACCGGTTTCATCCTCAAAGGTGGTGATGACCGGATTGCGGGAGAGCGTCATGAGTGTGAGCGGGGTCACAAACTCCAATGCAGCAGGAGTGCAGACGCAGTGAACTTCGTGCCCCATTCTGACCAGGCGCGAAGCCACCGAAGCAGCCTTGTAGGCGGCAATGGAACCGCAGATACCCAGAACAATCGTAGCCATGATACGCTCCTTACGATGCGCCTGCTCAGCAGGCAGCAGGGTCAAATTCTACAATCATGTTGATTTCCACGGCTACCCCCAGGGGCAGGCTCGGCACACCCACGGCAGAACGGGTGTGGGCGGCTTCTGGCCCCAGCAGCTCTACCAGCAGATCAGAGGCACCATTGAGCACCTTGGCCTGGTCGGTGAAATCGGGGGTGCAGTTCACAAAGCCGTTCACGGCAACAATCTTACGCAGCGGGGCAAAGCTGCCCAGCTCGGCCTGGATGACGGCCAGACGATTCAGAATGGCGGCCTGAGCAGCACGCTGACCCTCTTCAATGCTGACCTCTGCGCCCAGCTTGCCATAGATGGCCACATCGCCGTTTATGGAGATGCCGCCGGAGAGGTGCAGGTAGTTGCCCGTGCGCAGGCATTGCACGTAGGAACCGACCGGGGCAGGTGCCGGGTTGAGCTTCAACCCTTTCTTTTCAAGAGCTTCAAAATTGAATTCCATAATGTTTACTTTCTGGTTGCAGCCAGCATACACTTCCTGTTGCGGCTTGGCAAGGAAAAACAAAGAAGCCCGGCAAGTTGACTTGCAGGGCTTCCTTACTCCGGCGGTTGGGATCGAACCAACGACCTAATGATTAACAGTCATCCGCTCTTCCGCTGAGCTACGCCGGATTTTGCTTTCCCCGCTGACGGGGTGCGGGCAGATATTACTACTTTGTCTGCGGCAATGCAAGTCTTTTTTGGAAAAAAATCAAATTTTATTGCAAAAGAGGCCGGGGAGGGAGTAGAATGAACCCATGAAGAGCCCTGATTCTCACGCCTGGACCCTCCGGTTCTCTCTATTCGGTATTCCGGTCAGCATTCAACCTGTCTCCTGGGTGGTGCTGGCTATATTGGGTGGTGCCCTCGGGGTGGAGGAAGGCGGGCAGCTGGGGCGTGTGCTGCTGTTTGTGCTGGCGGGTATGCTTACCCTGCTGGTACATGAGTTTGGTCATGCGCTAGCCGGCCGTGCCGGTGGTGCGGCGGTAGAGCGTATCGAGGTGGCCGGTATGGGGGGGACAACCCATTTTGTTCTGCTGCCGGCGCGGCGGTTGGGCTATATTCTGATGGTTCTGGCCGGTCCGTTGGCCTCGCTGGCCCTGGGGGCATTGCTGGGGCTGCTCTTCGGCCTGCAGCTGGGTAATGCCTGGCTGGGCTTGCGGCTGGCCTTTCTGCTGCCCTGGGTGGAGACATTGCCGCTGGAGGTGCAGCAGCAGTTGCTCATGGGGCTTTATACCCACCCGGTGCCTGAGCTGTTGATTCAGTTTTACCTGGTTGGCATGAGTATCTGCTTCTGGTGGAGCCTGTTCAATCTGCTGCCCATCTTTCCGCTGGATGGCGGCAAGCTGCTGGGTTCTGTTATTAATAATTACGCCATTCCCTGCGTGCTGGGCCTGCTGTTGTGTCTCGGGCTGGGCATCTGGTCCCTGCTGGAGGCCCGCTGGCTCAACGTGATGATTCTCGGTTACCTCGGCTTCATCAACTGGCAGTACCTGGCCGTATTCCTCCGGCGGCGGAAATAAGGCCTGCCTGCCGGGGTATTATACAGAATAACAGCTAGGCTCAACTCTGCATCAGCAGGTTGATGGGGTTGTAGAGCAGCGCACCCAGGCGGGCGGCAATGCGGTTGGCGTCAGCTGCTTCCACCTGGGTGGAGATAAAGAAGGTATAGGGCAGGTCGACAGAGCGTAGATTGTCTCCTCCGGCGCGTATCTCCGTCTTGGGGTAATTGCCGCGCGTGACAAAGGCAAACAGGGGCCGGTGTGAACAGCCGAGGGAATCCTCAACCTGTTTGCGGGAGGTGTTGGTATCACAAATGGTAATCTGCGGGCAGAAAGAGGGCGGAATCGCTGCCCCGGCAGATTTCTGGCGCTCCTTGGCAATGCGGTAGACGCTCTTGCCGGAAGCATTGCTCATGGCCATGACATCGCGCCCGGAGTCAGCAAAAAGGAGCAAATCCACATCTGTTTCTTCGCTCTTCCATGAAGGGTGAGCCATGCAGGCTTTCACGACGGCGCGGATGATGAAGTCAAACAAAGCAAAGCGCTGCTCGAGCAGTTTTTCGCACTGCACGGCTATGGGCAGGCTGATGCGGGCCAGCGCACCCATGTTCACCACGTTGTCGTATACATAGTACCCGTCTTCCTCCGGCCCGGTGGGGGAAACGGCAAAATCATTCACGATGGTCTCACCCCGGTGAACCAGGAAAGAGGCCGGAGCAACCGGTTGTGTCACATCGGCTGCCATGATGCGGCCGCGGGGGCCCGTACCGTGCAGGGTGGTCGGGTCAATTCCCTTGGAAATGCAAAGCTTTCGGGCAAGCGGCGAGATGAGCATGGCAGGTGTGTGGAGTGGGGGGTGTACCGAGGTTGGGGAGAGGGTGGTGCGGGGTGCAGCTGCACCCCGCACCTGTAAGGTGATTCAGGCTCAGGCCTGGTAGCGGAGCTCGCCGTCGATGATGGTCATCACGGTGTCGAACTCGTCATTCAGCACCACCATATCGGCGGTGTAGCCAGGAGCAATCTTGCCCAGGTCGAAGAGACCGAGGCTCTGGGCCTGGTTCCAGGAGGTAGCCTTTACCAGTTCGCTGAGCGGCTGGCCGGTGATTTCCTGAATATTCTTGAGCCCCTTTGCATAACGCAGGGTGGAACCAGCCAGATTGCCGCTTTCCAGGCGGGCCACACCGCCCTTCACAATGATGGGCAGCCCACCCAGCTGGCCGGGGCCATCGGGCATCCAGGAGCAGGCCAGGGAGTCGGTAATCATAATCATCTGGTCGATGCTCTTGTTCGTGAAAGTGAGCTTGAGCATATCTTCGCAGAGGTGAATCTTGTCGCAGATAACCTCAATCTTCACATCCTTGTCAAGCATGCCGGAACCCACCAGGCCGATTTCGCGGTGGTGTTGCGGGCTCATCTGGTTGCAGAAGTGGGTGAGGTGCTTCAGGCCGGCAGCCTTGGCCTTCTTGAAATCGGCATAGCTGGCGGCAGAGTGACCGGCAGAGCAGGTGATGCCGGCCGCGGTAGCCTTGTTGATGAAATCGATGGAGCCTGGCATCTCCGGGGCCATAGAGATGAGCAGCACCGGGTAGATGCCGTTCAGCATCTCAACTTCCTCGTAATCAGCCGGGCGTACGAAAGCCGGGTTCTGGGCACCGCACTGCTTCGGGTTAATGTAGGGCCCTTCCAGGTGTACGCCGGGGGTCTTGGAGCCATTCGGGCTGGCGGCGTATTCCTTCACGACGGTGCAGACATCGGCCAGGGTCTTGGTGCCCAGGGTCAGGGTTGTGGGCAGCCAGGTGGTCACACCTTCCTTCATCTTGCAATCGGCAATGGTGCGGATGCTCTCCACCTTGCAGTCGCAGGTGTCGCAGCCACCGGCGCCGTGGGAGTGAATGTCGATGAAGCCGGGCATGAGCATATTGCCTCCGGCATCAATCGTCTTGTCGGCCTCAGCTGTTTCACCGGGCTGCAGCACGGCGATGATTTTGCTGCCTTCTACAAGGACAGAGCCACCAGCAAGGTCAATGCCGGGGGAGATGATGCGGGCGTTTGTAATGAGTGTTTTCATAATCGTATAAAAGGGTATGCAGAGGGGTCATTCCCCCTGCTTACATAGTAATTTTACCCGCATCCCCACCCCGATGCAAGGCAAAAGAATGGAAATGCTGCATTTTCCCCCTGTAATCAATCCGTCCTGTTTTGTTTTTGAACTTGCAATGCGTTTGGAGAAATAGTACCATGCCACGCGCCCACCCAATAACATGCCATGAGTCCAGAAACGACTGATAAACCCGATTTGAAAGCCGGAGCCCGTGTCCAGACAGGCACCAATGTGGTGATGCCCCAGGCTCCGCAGGTGGAGAAGAGTCTGCTGGCCATGATGACGATTGACCCGAGCAACATCGTGTCCCAGTGCGTGTCCAAGGGAATGACGGGCGATTACTTCTATATTCCGGCCCACCGCATTCTGTGGGAGATTTTCCGCGAGCGGTATGATAAGGGTATCCCGATTGATGTGACCTCGGTCATGCAGCAGCTGGCAGACAAGAAACAGCTGGAGTCCGTGGGCGGTGCTTCCGGGCTGATGGATGTGTTCTCCTACGCCACCAATACCGGCTTGTTCAACCTGCATTTTGAAACCCTCAAGGAGAAATACATCCGCCGCAGCATCATTCTGACGGCCAACCAGGCCAGCGAATCCGCCTACACGAGCGATGCCGAGGTTGATGCCCTGCTGGACGAGACAGAACAGGCCGTTCTCAAAATCCGCCAGAGTACGGACAAGGGTGGCGAATGGAAGCTGAGTGCCGATATTGCCGCCGCTGTTACCAACATGGAGCGCATGATGAGCAGCAAGGGCGAGGTGCTGGGGCTCACAACGGGCTATCCGCGCCTTGATTCCATGATCAACGGCCTCAAGGGCGGTGAACTCTTCATCATTGCCGCGCGTCCCTCCATGGGTAAGACCTCATTCCTGCTCAACATCATGGAGCATCTGGCGCTCAATGTCAAGAAACCCATTCTCATCTTCTCCTGCGAAATGCCCAGCGTGCAGCTGGTGGAGCGTCTGCTCTACGCTCGCAGCGGTGTGAGTAAGCAGACGCTGGTGTCTCAGCGCGGCAGCGTGGTGAAGGAGGACCTCAAGCGCCTCAAGTTCGCCATCAATGAGCTTAAATCCAGCCGGATTGTCATTGATGACACCGCAGCCATCTCCATTGCCGAGCTGCGGGCCAAGGCCCGCCGCGTCATGCGCGACCACCCGGATTTGTGCTGCATCGGTATCGACTACCTCCAGCTCATGCGCTCGCACACCAAGCAGGCGCAGAACAGCCGTGAACGTGAAATTGCCGAAATCTCCGGTGGTCTGAAGAGTCTGGCCAAGGAGCTGAACCTGCCCATCATTGCCCTGGCCCAGCTGAACCGTGGTCCGGAAAACCGCCCCGGTAAGAACAAGGGTGTGCCCATGATGAGTGACCTGCGTGAATCCGGTGCCATTGAGCAGGACGCCGACATGATTGGCCTGCTGTACCGCATGGCTTATTATGCCGAGGATGATGAGGAGCGTGAGAACGTGGGCTCTGATGCCAACCTGGCGCTTTCCAAGAACCGAAATGGTCCTACGGGCGATATTCCGCTCACTTTCATCCCGGAACTGATGCGCTTCACTCCGCGCATTCCGCGGGCGGATGAAGAAGAGGGAGAGGGCTGATACGCGCTGGCTCTGCCATCTGCGCGTGGCTGTTACTCCGGCTGGGAATCCGTATCACCAGTCGGCGGCAGGCTGATGATGCGGGGGGCTGCTGTCGCAAGCTCACGAAGAGGCGTGCTGGCTGCAAGGAAACTGAGCAGTTTGAGTGCTGTGCAGGCCAGTATCAGCCCCGGTGCATCGGTGCAGAGCACCAGCAGCAGCAGCAGGGGAAGCAGCACCAGCCGCAGCTGGGTGTGCCAGGGGGCTGCCGCCATGCGGGGCAGGTTTGCCAGCGCAGTGAGCAGCAGAAGCAGCACCAGAATGAAGGGCAACTCTGCCTGCCGGTAAAGCAGCAGCCTGCCGCAGCACAGGGAGTAAGCGTAGCAGACAGGGGCCAGCGGTGAAAGGATCGCCCCTGTCCACACAAGCCAGCGGGTGATAGTGAGCCCGCGCCCGGCCAGCAGGACACTATGGCACCAGGCGGTCAGTATCACCAGCAGGCTCAGGCTCACATAGAGCAGAAAGGTGGATACCATGCCGCAGGCAATACCCGGCAGGAGCAGGTGGCCAACCAGCAGCAGGGGTTCTGCCAGTGCTGTAAGGGCGCAGAGCAGCAGGGTGAAACGCGCTGTGCGGGCCAGTCGGGCGGCAAGTTGGCGTACAGCCGGGAGGATATGGTATTCAATGGCCTCCATCGGTGGGGTCTTCCTCTTCTGTCAGTTCGGGGGCATAGCCTGCGGGGAAACGAGCCTTGCCACTCATATCCGTCAGTACCTGGCAGCTGGTGTAGCCGAGCTGCTCCATGAGGCGGCATACTTCGTGCCCCTGGTCGTGGCCTACCTCCAGCATGACCAGAGCCTTGCTTTCCAGGTGGGGCAGGGCTTCGCGCAGGAAGCGGCGCACTACATCCAGGCCATCGGGGCCGCCATAGAGTGCCGTGGCGGGGTCGTGCTGCACCTCGGCAGAAACCACCTCTCCTTCCGGCACATAAGGCAGATTTGCCAGCACCAGGTGGAAGCGTGTAGCAGGCGGTTGCAGGGCACCCTCCACCGGGGTGTCCCAGGCGGCAAAGAGATCGCTGCGGTAGGTCCGTACTTTTGCCCCGAGGCTCGTGGCATTCTCCAGCGTCAGGGACAAGGCGGCTTCAGAGATATCGGCCATGACCACCTCCGGGTTCAGCGGCATGAGCTCCAGCGCCAGGGTGATACCGATGATGCCGCTGCCGCAGCCCATATCCAGCACCCGTATCCCCTCCTGCCGGGGTGCCATCTGCAGCGCCATTTCCACCAGTTCCTCCGTTTCCGGGCGGGGAATCAGCGCGCGTGCATCGGTGCGGAATTCGCGGCGGTAGAATTCGGTGCTGCCCAGCAGGTGTTGCAGGGGTTCGCCCTGCCCACGGCGGCGGAGCAGCTCGCGCAGGGGGACCAGCTTATCCTCCGGCAGCGGGTCATCAAAATGCAGGTAGAGCCAGGTCTTATTACACCCCAGCACATGTACCATGAGGCTTTGCATGGAATGCCGCGCGGCATCCACCCCGCGGCTTTCCAGATAAGCCGTGCCGCTGCTGAGTACCTCTTGCACCGTTTTCATTGGCCTGTTATTTGAGTTCGTCCATTCGCTCCTCCATCTCCACATGCTGCATGTGGGAAATGACATCATCCAGCGCACCGGTTGTCAGTACGATATCGAGATTATAGGCTGTGTACCCGATGCGGTGGTCGGTGAAGCGATTCTGGGGGAAATTGTAGGTGCGGATTTTTTCTTCGCGGCCGCCGCTGCCGATGAGTGCCCGGCGCTGAGCGGAATACGATTCCTGAGCTTCGCGCTGCTTCATTTCGAACAGGCGGGCGCGGAGAATCCGCATGCCGGTCTCCTTGTTCTTGAGTTGCGAGCGCTCATTCTCACAGCGTACCATGATGCCTGTGGGCAGGTGGAAAATCTGCACGGCTGATTCTGTGCGGTTCACATGTTGCCCGCCCGCGCCGCCGGCGCGGCAGGTTTCAATCCGCAGGTCCTCCGGGCGGATTTCCACATCAATTTCCTCTGCTTCAGGCAGAACCGCCACTGTGGCCGTGCTGGTATGAATGCGCCCCTGAGTTTCGGTTGCCGGAACACGCTGCACGCGGTGTACCCCGCTCTCATACTTCAGGAAGCGGAAAACTTCTTCGCCGGAAATGCGGGCCGTTACTTCCTTGAACCCGCCAATGTCATTCGGGCTGGCATCCAGCACCTCGACCCTCCAGCCGCGCGATTCTGCATAGCGCTGGTACATACCCAGCAGATCTGCCGCGAAGAGCGCCGCTTCATCGCCTCCGGTGCCAGCCCGGATTTCCACCAGAGCATCGCGGTCTTCCGTTGCATCCCGCGGCAGAAGGCTGTATTGAATCTGCTCCGTCAGTTTTGCTACACCGGGTTCGAGCTCTGTTAGTTCCGCTGCCGCCAGCTCTGCCATTTCCGGGTCATCCGCGGCAAGAAGTTCGCGGTTTTCCTCAATCTGCTGCAAGGTGCTCTGCAGCGTATCCCAGTCGCGCAGCAATTCCTGGGTGCGGCGGTGTTCGCGCATCAGTTCTCCGGCTCGTTGCCGGTCCTGGAACAACTCCGGGTCTGCAATCTGCACCTCCAGTTCTGCCAGGCGTTCACGGCGTTTCTCGATGAGCGGGGCGTAATCCATAGTCGTCCTGCTCATTCTAGCCCAGACACTCCTTCCGTGCAAGCGCAATCTGTGTGCGTTCCACTCCGGTCGGCTGTCGTGCTCTTCAACACGGAATCTCCTGTGAATCCGGTGTCTGGCTGTTCTCATTTATACCCCGGCATTACACAATTTAGACTTGCCAGCTGCATACGACTATGGTACAAGTACCTCCGCACGGCCCACGCTGGTTGTGCACACTGCGTGGTCTCGTGGTGTAAAGGTAGCACTAGGGATTTTGATTCCCTCTGTCTAGGTTCGAATCCTGGCGAGACTAGCAAAGCGAATCTCCTAACTGTTGAAAATGTGGCAGTTAGGAGATTTTTCGCGACGGCGTTGCGACTGCCGATGCAAAAATCGTTCAAATTCAGACATTTTGGCATCATAAAATTTCTACATTTCGTCTGAGCGTAGGTCTGCTTTCAATTCTGACAGTTCTGTTGGCAATCCTACATTGACGCACTGCGTCAATCGCTCATTGCCAGTGGGTTTGTGCGAAATTTGAGAAAGAATCCTTGGTAAGGGCAGGCCATCAAAGGAGTGATTACCTATCTCATCCACAGCAGACAATTCATGCTCGTCATCAGTGAAAGTGCTAAGGGGCTTCACCACATCGCCATACCACCACCAGAACTCGGATAAGGCCTTGTAAGCCACCTGCTTGGTCATCCAATTGGCAAAGTCCTTGCCATTATTCCAGTTCCATTTATAAGTAATCTGCTCTATTATTATAAGTTATTTAGAGATATTGTTTTACAGATAAGAAGATAAACTGATTGATGTATAATTCACTCGTAACACCTCCATAAAATGTTTCCTTGCTTTTAGTCAAAAAAATGTTACCATTATCACCATGGTTGAAAGATACATAAAAATAATTTCTAAAACCGCCCTGATAGCGTTCGCTATGGCTAGCTGCACAGGAGTAGATAACGCAGGAAACGCGTTAGCAAGGGTTCTTGCAGACCCCAATTCTATAGTTGATGTGATAAATGAGGCAACTTATGACCCATTTGCACTTAGGCGAGAAGTTGAAAAATCATTCCAAGACCCAGTATACATTAGGTCTAAAGATAATTATGGTATGACATGTTACATCCTAAGTGAAAGAACAGTTGCAAAGGAAAAAAACATGCACTATATAACATCAAAAGAATACGATGCTCTGTTCCCTCAGGATAAAATCATGGGCGGAGTTAATTTTGCTGCCTTGAAGGAAACTTTAGCAACACGCAAAAACTATCGCGACCCTGTATATGCATACAAACCCAGTGGAGGTTTATTACCTGCTACATTCTATGGATTGATGGAAAGAGATGTAGCAAAATCTCAAGGACTGGAGTATTACACTCCCCAAGAAAATGATTTTATCAATCCTATCACATATAATCTAGACTGATTCGGTTATTAGCCATTGAAAAAACGGAGCGTCAGCATACTCAGACGCTCCGTTTTTTTACAGTAGACCTATTGATTACGCTTCCTTGTTGAATTTCTTTGCTTCATCAAGGTTAATATACACATCGGTCATCCCCAGTTCTTCCTTGAGATAGTGCAGGAGATGGCTTCCATTGAGCAATTGTATAGGTTTGTCCTTCGCGAAGGAGTAAGAATCACCACCATAATCAGAAGTTGTTACAAGAATGGCCTTGTTAGCTCCTTCATGCTGCAAGGTGCCATAGAGGTCTCGAACAGCTGACGGAGATACGAGATTTGTGTATCGTTTTGCTTGAATGATGAACTTACCTCCGCTGATGGGATCAGGATTGAACGCCACTGCATCCACTCCTCCATCTCGTGATGCCCTAGTAACCTTACACGAGCCTCCATGCTTACTGAACAACTTCTCAAAGAGTTCTCTGATTAAGTTTTCAAAGTCCTGCCAAGGCATCGTTGCTAGGTTTGTGCCTCGCTGTAATCCACTAGCAACGCTGTATCCCTCTACAAATCTTGCATCCTTATCTTGAATTTGTCGAATGGGCTTAATTGCCACCTTATCTGCTATATTAGCTGCTGCAACCCCCTTAAAGCGACGGAAACATTCGTAGGAATCAATAAGTTCAAGGTTTAATTCACTGAACTCCTCGCGGTTCATCTGTAAACTGCAAGCACAAATACGAATTGGTTTACCAACAGACTTATCGACCGTATCCAAAATGCCATTGACTGTTACAGATTCGATACACTCAACCTCCTCGTGCTGGAATACACAATGCATTACAGCTAACACAATATCGTATACAAGTTTATTGTATACTTTGGAAAACTGTGAATCTTTGATGCAATTTAAAGAAATAGCACCTCGTTTTACAGCAACATCGATGGGCAAATCTCGTATATCATCGATATCAGGCAATAGATAATCAACAATAACAGAAGAATTAGAAAAGTTTACTGATATCACAGGGGAGTTCTGATGCACCCTTGGCAATTGCTCTAGTGAAGCTGATATGAACTCTTCAATGACAGAGGTATCGCCTTTACGATATCGTTCCAAGCATGAGTGAACAGACTTGAACTTTTGAACAGTCTCCTCTCTTACTTTTCTCTTTTCTTCGTTAAAGTTTTTAACCTCAATTTCCCAATTGCGCTTCTCTTGTTCGTAATGCCTAGCTGCTTTTTTTACAGAAAGGTAGGTAAATATCTTTTTCGTAGTTATCCACGAAAAGAATCCAGCAATTGCGAAAACAAGAATTAACAGATATGGAGAGCCATCACCAAACACTATCATTGATAGCCCAGCGACTAGAAATGTCGAGATAACACTGAAAGGTATAAGGAGTATGAAGGCCGCCAACAAAAATAAGCAGCCAACTTTCGCTTTTCCTCCCTGTTTTGTGGGTTCTTCAGGAGCAGAAGTATTATCAATAGCTTCAATCTTATTGAGTAAATCCGAATCCAAGTTCAAAAGTTTATAATATATATCATTGATACATGAAGCCGCATTGGGCAAATAGCTTGTCAAAGATTTCTTTATTTTTTCAATTTCAGGATTGAGAAGCGTCATAAGGTATTGTTCGGCTACGCTCTCTCTATAAGTTGCGACCTCTTTATCAACAAGATTATGTTTTTTCTGAATATCTTTTACATCTTGCTCAAGTTGCCTATGTTCTGCCCTCATTTCAGAAGTCATCATTCCATTTGTAAACTTAAGCAATTTCTCAAATTTAGCCTGTCTGACATTTATGCTTTCACATTCATTTTGTATATCTTGCAACAATGCCAGATGATGGTCATTCACCTCTTCATCTATCTTTTGAACGACACTATAGATAAAATCTCGCGATTCGGTCAGAGAAGGTCTAGTGGTGTTTGCTTCTGTTCCTAATATGGATGAGAGAGAAGAGTTCATGAGCAATGAATGAGTTGTGGTCATGCTACCACAATTTCTAAATATTACAAGTTAAAACTCATCCTGTTAAGTTTGTAGGCAAATTAGGGTAGAATGTTGTAAAATTCCTCTGCTTCCGTCTTGGTGATGGCTCTGCGATAGTGCTTCAACAGCATTCCGATGTCATGTCCCAACTGGTTAGCCGTCTCGGTGTAACCCTGACTTTCAGCCATGAATGAAGCAGCAGTGTGACGGATGCAGTTCTTCGGAAGAACAATCCCTGTCTCCGTTGCCAGTGCTTTGAGGAAAGAACTGTGAGCAGTCTTACGCTGTTTCAGAGTATCACCTTGGATAAGCGTATCAGTAGCATCCATGCTCACACCATTAGCACGAGCAAAGTCCTTGCCATTATTCCAGTTCCATTTGTATGTAATCTATTCTCTCATTATAAATTATTTAGGGAATGTTGGGAAGAAAAATACCCACCCAAGGTATAAAACCAAGGGTGGGTGATGGGAAGATTGCTATTCGCTCGTGTTACTACTTTGCTCCTGCGGCTTTCAAGAGTTCAACGATTTCCGTATGAGCATTGTAAGTAGCATTATGCAAAGGCGTCCTGCCATTCTTATTTGTTTTATTGACATCCGCTCCTGCTTTTATCAGCAGTTGGACGATTTCTGTGTGACCCTTTTCAGCAGCCCAAAACAAAGGCGTCCTGCCATCCTTATTTGCTTTATTGACATCCGCTCCTGCTTTTATCAGCAGTTGGACGATTTCCGTGTGACCCCTATGGGCAGCCCAATACAAAGGAGTACTGCCATCCTTATCTGCTTGATTAACATCCGCTCCTGCTTCTATCAATAACTTGACGGGTGTTGGGTTTTTATAACCAGCAGCACGAAACAACGGAGTGTGGCCATAGATGTTTGCTTGATTAACATCCGCTCCTGCTTCTATCAACAACTTGATGGCTTCTGCGTTACCCTTCTGAGCAGCACGAAACAACGGAGTTGCGCCATCGTTCTCTGCTTTATTAACATCCGCTCCTGCTTCTATCAAAAACTTGACGGCTTCTGCGTTACCCTTCTGAGCAGCCCAATACAACGGAGTTGCGCCATCGTTGTCTGCTTGATTAACATCCGCTCCTGCTTCTATCAAAAACTTGACAATTCCCGTGGGCCTATTACAAGCAGCCTCATGCAACGGAGTTTCGCCACGCTTATTTGCTTTATTAACATCTGCTTCTGTGGTTATTACTCCAAGTTCTTTCAGTTCTCTTAATGCACATTGGTGGGGTGAAAAGTAATAACTTAGAAAACCAATTATGCCACCAAAAAGAACTACTCCAATTACAATAAATAAGGCCTTTGACCTCTTCTTGCTTTTTAAGTTGGATGAGGGCAAGTGACGTGTCTGATTATCTATGGACGCCTTTATCTGCTCAACTGATACTTTATCGGACATGGTAATAATTTGGTTCTGGTGGAAACTGTTTCGCCCCAAAAGACTGCTCTCTTGGGGTGTAAATAATGTAACATGCCCCCCCCCCACACACGTCAAGGATAAAAGAGACTAAAATTCAAAATTTTGGAATGAGAACAACAGAATTATCCCTACACCTCACACGGAATCAGGAGTGATGTTGTAGTAAGCCTCGGCTTCCGACTTGGTGATAGCACGGCGATAGTGTTTCAACAGCATGCCGATGTCATGTCCCAACTGATTAGCAGTCTCGGTGTAGCCCTGACTTTCTGCCATGAATGAAGCAGCCGTGTGACGGATGCAGTTTTTGGGCAGGCCAAAAGGAAAATCCCCCTGCCGCCATGCAGCAGGGGGATTGGAAAGCCATTGGAGGTACAGGAGCTTTACTCCTCTTCTTCCTCTTCTTCGTCAGAGGATTCTTCTTCTTCCTCTTCTTCCTCAGACTCCTCTTCCTCATCGGAAGATTCTTCGTCTTCGGATTCCTCTTCATCCTCAGATTCCTCGGAGTCCTCCTCGTCTTCGGATTCCTCCTCATCGCCAGCAGCAGCTTCCTTGGCGGCGCGTGCAGCATCAAGGGCTTCCTGCTCGGCCTTGCGCTTAGCTGCGGCAGCAGCGCGCTCAGCCTCTACCTCGGCGCGGGTCTTCGGCTTGGAAATCAGGTACTTGGCATCGGTCAGACCGGTGTCCCGGCGGGCCTTTACGCGGGCTTCATCGTAATTGGCTTCATGCAGGTAGGTCATGATGGCATCGGAAAGGTCGCGGCGCTGCTTGCCGTCGCACACATACATCTTGTAAGCGCCGACGAAGGGCAGATGCCAGGCGGCAACACCATCGCGGGGAATAAGGATGCCCACGAGGTTGGCCTTGCCGTCAGAGCAGATACCCCACACGCGCTGCTGGCCCTCCGGGGAGGTCATGGCAATGTAGTACTGCGGGTAGGCGTAGGTGAAATTCTTGATGGTGGAGTTACGCAGCCAGGTGTCAATGGCGCGGCGCACATTATCCGGCATGGGGCCGGCTTCCGTGCAGAGGCGGTTCTGGGGATCAGCTGCGTCGTTGTAGCTGAAGATGGTCACATTGGTGCCCTCACGCAGCTGCTCGGCACGCATGCTGGAAGGCTGGGTGGTGGTGATAGTGCAGGAAGTGACCAGCACTGCTGCGGCAGCCATGCCGCAGGTCAAGGCAATACGTTTGAGGAGATTAAAGTGTTTCATGGCGTTTCGTTGCTCCTCATTCTAGCCAATGTGCAAGGGAAAAGACAAGCAAAAATTTGCATTTTCTGCAAAAAAGTTCATTTTCCGCAGACGGAACATGTCAGCAACCGCAAAATTTGGCTCTGGCAGGGAAAATGAGCTTGACGCTACGCGCTCGCACAGGCACAATGGGAAAAGTATGAAATTTTCCTCCCACGCGTTACAGGCGGGCACACGCGGTGCCGCCATGCTGGCATTAGGGCTTGCCTTTATCCTGAATTCCTGCGAAGAGAAGGAGCCCGCAGTTCCCGCAGAAACAGCTGCTGCCCCTGTGGCAGAACCTGCACCTGAGCCGCAGGTGGATATGCTGGCCGAAACCCGCGAAGCTCTCTTCAACTATGCCGTCTATACCCTGGGTTCCAAAGTGACCAGCCCTGAGACCTTTCCCGAGCTCAACAGTATGGTGAAGGATATGCTGGAGAAACTGCGTGCCTACTACACCGAACTGCAGAAGCAGGCTCCCAGCGAGGAACGCGCCCGCCTGGCTCTGCAGATTGCCACCACCACCCGTGACCTGGGGGCGTATGCCAAGGCTCAGGGCGAATACGAGAATGCTCTGGCAGAGGTAGAGGCCCTGCCGGAGGAACTGCGTTCCACCCCTGCCTGCCAGCGTCTGCTGAGCGCCTGTCAGAATGGCATTGGTGTGTGCCTGCTTGCCCAGAACAAGGCCGCCGATGCTCTGCTCCGGTATGAAGCTGCTCTCGTTGTAGACGAAGGTCTGTACAACCAGGTAGGCCCGAAGGAAGGGGAGGAGCTTCCGGAGGGTGAGGTGTCTCCTGAGATTTCGAAGGCAGCAGCCGACCTGCTCGACTCCTACCGCTGCCTGGGCGATTGCCTGCGCGCGATGGAAGACCCCGAGGAAGCCCGTGCCACCTACATGAAAGGCCAGACTCTGGCTCAGCGTCTCAAGCGGTTGTCGACGGAAATGTCTCTCTCTTATGTCAAGCTTCTCACCTCTCTGGGCAATCTGGATAACTCCCTGGGTAAATCGAAGGAGGCACTCCAGTCCTGGGTGGTGGCTGCCAAAATCTGCCAGGGGCTCAATGGCAGCAGTCCCAAGCTGGAGGTGAAGGCTGAAACCAAGCGCTGCTTCGATGCCCTGCTGCCCGCCATTCAGTCCGTCGGGCAGAAGGTACAGGCTGAGCAATCGGCCAGCGAAGCCCGTGCAGCAGAGGAAAAGGCCGCTGCTGAAAAAGCCGCTGCCGAGCAGGCTGCTGCAGAAAAGGCCGCCGCAGAGCGTCTGGCTGCCGAGCAGGCCGCTGCCGCGCAGACTCCGGCTGCCCCCGAGGCGCAGGCTGCTCCCGAAGCCCCTGCGGTTGATGCCGCAAGCCAGGAGGAGACCAATAAGCGCGTGCGCCGCCGCCGTCGTCGTAGCTAACCCCTCTTTTTTTTGAAGCTCTGTGGCCCGGTTTCTGATTTCGCTTGCTGCGCTGGAGCGCAACGCCCGCATCCTGCAGGAAGTGGCAGAGGCATCCGGTGCGCGCATGCTGGTGGCACTCAAGGCGTTTTCCACCACCGCCGGACTGGCTGCCTTGCGTCCGTATGCAGCCGGTTGCTGTGCCTCCGGCTTGTATGAGGCCCGTCTGGGTGCAAAGCATCTCGGTGGGCACGTGGCCGTGTATTCCCCGGCTTATCGCGAGGCTGAGCTGGCTGAGTTGCTCGACTTTGCCCACCATATTGATTTTAACAGCATTCCCCAGTGGCAGCGCTGGCGCAGTCTGTGCCTGGAGCATCCGCGAGTGAAGAGCGGGGCCTTGCAGCTGGGGCTCCGGGTCAACCCCTGTTTCTCCACCGGGCACACTCCGCTGTATGACCCCTGCATACCGGGGTCGCGGCTCGGAATCCCGGCAGACCAGCTGGGCGGGGTGGATTTAACCGGCATCAGCGGGCTGCATTTCCACACACTCTGTGAACAGGGGGCGGGTGAACTCATTGATACCTTCCGCGCCTTTGAAAAACAATTCGGCGGCCTGCTGGCCAGTCCGCAGATTCGCTATATCAACCTCGGTGGCGGGCATTGGATAACCAAGCCGGACTACGACCGCGCCGCGCTCATTGACCTTTTGCGCGAAATCCGCAGCATGTACCGGGTCGAGGTGTTCCTGGAGCCTGGCGAGGCCTGGGCCATCCACACCGGGGTGCTTCGTGCGCGCGTGCTCGATATCTTTGATTCCCTGGGCTACCGCCATGCTATTCTGGATGTGAGCGCCAGCGCCCACATGCCCGATGTGCTGGAAATGCCCTACCGCCCGGATGTATACGCCGTGCAGTCCGGTGGTACCGGCGTGCCGGCTGTCTGCCTGCCCGGTGAGGCCTATGCTGCCGCCGGAGAGGCAGGTGAAAAGCTCTTTACCTATCGCCTGGGGGCTCCTACCTGCCTGGCGGGTGATGTGCTGGGCGATTATTCCTTTGACCACCCCCTGCAGGTGGATGATGAGCTGGTGCTGGACGATATGAGCCACTACACCATCGTGAAGACCACCCATTTCAACGGCGTGCCGCACCCGGACATTGCCGTGCTGCAAGCCGATGGCGCTATCCGCACGGTGCGCCAGTTCGGCTATGCCGACTTTGAATCCCGCCTGGGTTGAGTCTACTGCTCGTGGTGGGAGTCCAGCAGCGAGCGGTAGGACGGCAGCTGCCAGTTGAGGTAAACGGCCACCATGCGTACGGAGAAGGCTACAATCGTTCCCAGAATATAGGATACCTGGTAGGGGCAGTTGAAGTATTGCAGCACCACGAAGAGCAGGCTGCCCGCGAAGGCAGCAGAGGCATACACTTCTTTTGAACGGAAGACATAGGGGACATTACCGGTAAGCACATCGCGCAGGGCACCGCCCGCCACACCGGTGCACACCCCCATGCAGATACAGACAATCCCGGAGCATCCCAGGTAGTAGGCCTTGGCTGCCCCCAGCAGGGTGAAGAAGGCCATGGCAAAGGTATCCGCCACGCGGATGGTACCCACCGGCGGATTCCAGAAGCGGGTCACATAGAACATGATGAGCGAGGTGGCCAGCGCCATGTAGAGGAACTGGACATCATGCCCGACGACCCAGTATATGGTCACAGGTGTGCCATTGTGGTTGACCATGCCGCTCAGGAGTATATCGCGCACGGTACCACCGCCCAGGGAGGCAATGGTACCGCATACCAGCACCCCGACAATGTCCATCCGCACGCGGCTGGAGGCCGTTGCACCGGCAATGGCACCCACCACGGTTGCAAAGACGCAGCAGAAATAGAATAACGGGTGCTCGCCGAAATTCTGTACCGCCTGCAGGCTATCCGGGTTACAGGTATCCAGTTCCATTGTTACCGAAGGGCTTTGCCGAGCAGCCAGAAGATGAACAGCACCAGCAGCACCGGCCAGAACAGCTGCAGTGCTCCAACCATGAGGATGATGATGCCCACCAGCATGAGAATGAAGATGAGCACCGGCCCCAGCAGGCCGCTTCGGCGCAGAATGGTGAAGAATCCCGGGTTGCGTTCCTCTTCCTCCTCCTCGCTCAGATTCACGGTGTGCAGCGGT
>JAEIGA010001974.1_pt1 | contig 32727 bp, 26 predicted proteins | sample 9270691 | NCBI WGS metagenome assembly JAEIGA01 (sample SAMN17057246, study PRJNA624740) | gut metagenome | biome: biome; isolation source: fecal sample | host: Bos grunniens | place: China: Xizang | collected 2019 | reverse complement strand
GACCTTTGATTGTATCAAACCTTAAAAAGGTGTCTTTTCACAACGATGAGCAAGGAGATTAAAAGTAAAAAATAATTGTATCAAACCTTAAAAAGGTGTCTTTTCACAACGTCAGTGTATCCACAACAAAGTTATCGGCAATTGTATCAAACCTTAAAAAGGTGTCTTTTCACAACGGCGCGTCAGCAATGCAAGCAGTTGGTGCTATTGTATCAAACCTTAAAAAGGTGTCTTTTCACAACCAACCGTGGAAGACCACTTTGACTCGGCTAATTGTATCAAACCTTAAAAAGGTGTCTTTTCACAACCATTGCGGTGTTCCTTTTTAAGCCACGAGGATTGTATCAAACCTTAAAAAGGTGTCTTTTCACAACTACCTCACCATCGACGGCAAGCGCATTAACATTGTATCAAACCTTAAAAAGGTGTCTTTTCACAACCAAATGTGATGTTGATAATGCTAAGGATGATTGTATCAAACCTTAAAAAGGTGTCTTTTCACAACGTTAAGGCTTTCATCCGCTCGCAATCCAAATTGTATCAAACCTTAAAAAGGTGTCTTTTCACAACACCCAAAGGACGTTAATCTGCTTGCGGGTGATTGTATCAAACCTTAAAAAGGTGTCTTTTCACAACGAGAAGGTGAAGCACTTCTATCCTGAGTACATTGTATCAAACCTTAAAAAGGTGTCTTTTCACAACAGTGCAAGCGGTTCAAGCGATGAGGGCGAGATTGTATCAAACCTTAAAAAGGTGTCTTTTCACAACATCCTGATGGTGCAACCAGTCATACCGCAAATTGTATCAAACCTTAAAAAGGTGTCTTTTCACAACTATTTTCATAGGAGATATTTTAACGGCTTCATTGTATCAAACCTTAAAAAGGTGTCTTTTCACAACTACTTGAAGAAGTCGACCATCGAGAAGATATTGTATCAAACCTTAAAAAGGTGTCTTTTCACAACCAGATCCGTTTCAATCAGTCGTGGGCGGTGATTGTATCAAACCTTAAAAAGGTGTCTTTTCACAACTTTGTAGGTGTGCTTTTAGATGACGTACTGATTGTATCAAACCTTAAAAAGGTGTCTTTTCACAACGCTTCGCGGTGGAGTGAGAAGTGAGGAGAGATTGTATCAAACCTTAAAAAGGTGTCTTTTCACAACGATGAGCAAGGAGATTAAAAGTAAAAAATAATTGTATCAAACCTTAAAAAGGTGTCTTTTCACAACAGCGGCATATTCGAGCCTGAACCACCGCTTATTGTATCAAACCTTAAGAAGGTGTCTTTTCACAACACCGAGAGCCTGTCCGCATATTTAGCTTTCCCGTAGTTCACTTTTTAAGTCTTTAAGACGACCAAGGAGGCCCTAAAATGTCGCCTTTGGGGCGACCCTTTTTAAGCGAAAATATGAGATAGTGTAGGGGTTCAGTCGGTGGTCGGCTGGATGGTTAGAAAGGAAGCGTGTTTATGGTTACGGCAAGTGAATTAATTGAAGCGTTGCAGGCGATGGGTTCAATCGAGGCTGAGGTCGTGGAGAGGGGTGACGAAGCGTTGTGGTGAGGCGGGGGCTTAAGAGGCTTCGTGGGGTGGCGGTACGTCCTGTGGGAGGGCGGGCAACTCGAGGGCCATGCCTTCGCGGAGCAAAGGCCGCAGAACCTTTGTGGGTTTAACTGTTCATGGCCGTACGGAAGGTGGGCTTGAAAGCCACCTGCAGTCCTCACCAACCGAGGGTATAACTGTCACAAAGGCAGAAGTGAAGCCCCGAGGAGAATTAACCACACTGGCAGTCCTTACTATGCTTCGCAAAAGCACGAGCCAGCCTCCACGGGGCCGCAGGCCATCGCGCCGCGATTAGGTGCTGCCCGCATCGCGTAGTTTGCGGAAAACCTAGTGGCTTCGCCACAGTTTACAGTTTCGGGCACGATGTGCCGTGCCCTACAGTTCCCAGTTCCCAGTTTCTCAGTGGGGGCAGCGAATACGAAGGGACAAAGAGACCTAAGGGACAAAAGGACGCCGCCGATGGTACATAAGAGGCCATGGTGGCTGTCCTTTACATGCTTCGCATAGCGCAAATCCGTCATACTCGGGGAAAAGCTTGCGTAGCAAGGTTTTTCATAGCGCCGAGTTGAGCGGATTTGTAAGATTAGCGTTGCTGGCGGAAAACCTACACATGCAGTCCTGCGCCGCAGGCGCCACCCCGAACCCCGAACTCCGAACTCACTCGCCGCAGGCGAAAAATCCACATGCAGTCCTTTTTTGTTGCAGTTTTAATAGAAGTGTGGGATAATAATTAAAGTCAAACTTTACGAAAGGGTATTGTCTTATGAAGAAACTCGAAGGTCTCGTTGCTGCGCCCCATACGCCGTTTAATGCGGATGGTAGCATTAATTTTGATTTGATCCCGAAGCAGGTGGAAACCTTGCTGAGGCAGAAGGTGATCGGCGCGTATATCTGCGGTACGACGGGTGAAGGTATTTGTTGCTCTGTGGCAGAACGTAAGGCCGTGATGAAGGCTTGGGCGGATGCTGCTAAGGGTAAGCTCTTCTTGATCTGCCACGTGGGTGCTTTGTCGATCGCTGACGCTCGCGAATTGGCTGCTTACGCTGAAGAAATTGGCTTGGACGCAACCTCTATCGTGCCGCCGAACTTCTTCAAGCCCTCGAGCATTGATAACTTGATTGACTACATCAATTCCGTTTTGGTGGCGGCTCCGAATTTGCCCTTCTACTATTATCACACGGGCATGAGCGGGGTGACCTTCGATATGGAACAGTTCTTGATCAAGGCGGATGGTAAGATTCCTCAGCTCGCCGGTATCAAGTTCAACTATCCTGACTTGTACATGTATCAGCGCTGCATCCGCGCCTGCGGTGGTAAGTATGATATCACCTGGGGTATCGATGAATGGTTCGCTGGTGCTTTGGCCTGCGGTGCAAAGTCTGCTATCGGCTCGACTTACAACTATGCTGCTCCGCTTTACTACGGCATTTGGGAAGCTTACAAGAATGCTGACCAGGCTGCAATTGATAAGGGCATGAGCAAGGTGTGCCGTATTGTGGATCTCTTGGTGAAGTATGGTGGCGTGGTCGGCGGCAAGGCAATGATGGCCATTCATGGCTTGGATATGCCTGCAGTGCGTCCGCCCCTCTCGAATCTCACCCCCGAACAGCGTAAGGACTGCGCTGACACGGTGGCTGCGATTTTGGCTGAATAATCTTTTTCACGAGCCTGCTGCCGTAAGGCGGCAGGCTTTTTTTGTATCAGTTTTAGGGCATGAAAGGAATGCATATGTTAACAACTGATCGTCTGCAAAAACTCGAAACGGTTTACCATGATGGCTTGCTCTGCGATGTGGTGCCGTTCTGGATGGAGTATGGTTTAGATAAGGAATTCGGCGGCATCATGACGGGCGTGGATCGTCAGGGTCGTCGGATTGATGATGATAAGGGCGTTTGGCAACAGGGACGTTTTGCATGGATGGTGGGCTTTTTGGCCAACCACGTGGAGCGTCGTCCGGAGTGGGAAGCAGCAGCGAAGGGAACGCTTGAGTTTCTGCGTAAGTACTGCTATGACCCGAAGGATGGGCGCATGTATTTCCATGTGACGCGTCGCGGTGATCCGATTCGCAAGCGTCGTTATGCCTTTTCGGAGAGCTTTGCTTCTATCGCTTATGGTGAGTATGCTCGTCTGACGGGTTCGGATGAGTATGCAGAATTGGCGCGTAAGACGTATAAGATCTATGGCGACCATGTGGACTATCCGCCGAAATTTACCGATGTCCGCCCGAAGCGCGGTTTGGGTCATCCGATGATTAACATCGTGACGTGCCAGCGTCTCCGTGAGAGCATCGGGTATGAAGAGGCGAATGACCGCATTGACCAGGCGATTGCTGATATCGTGAAGTATCACATGAAGCCTGATTTGAAGTGCGTCATGGAAACGGTGGCGCCGGATGGTTCGATTATTGACCACATTGATGAGCGCACGTTGAACCCTGGTCATGCGATTGAGGGTGCATGGTTCATCATGAACGAAGGTAAGATGCGTGGTCGCACGGATTATATCCGCATCGGTTTGGATATGCTGGACTGGTCGTGGGAACGCGGCTGGGATAAGGAATACGGCGGCATTCTCTATTATCGTGATGTCTTTAATCATCCGGTGAGCGAGTACTGGCAGGATATGAAGTTCTGGTGGCCCCACAATGAGGGCTGCATCGCAGCGCTCTTGGCTTATCAGCTCACGGGTGATGAGAAGTATGCCAAGATGCACACGCTCGTGCATGACTGGACGCACGCACACTTCCCAGATAAGGAGTATGGCGGGTGGTATGGTTATCTCGCACGTGATGGCCGTGTCTGCTCGGACATTAAGGGCAACCTCTATAAGGGCTGCTTCCATGTGCCGCGTATGCAGTATGAGTGCTGGCAGCTCTGCCGTGAACTCTTGAAAGACGGACCGCTGAACCTTGTCTGAGTTCATCGCACGTTTCATTGACCCGGCGCTCTTTTGGGAGTTGTTCTGGTATTTCCTCTCCGGCGTTTGCTCAACGGTGGTGAGTCAGGTCGGTTATTCGGTCTGCTTCCGTAAATTCCACTTGAGCAACGTCTGGTCAAAGTCGCTCTCCTGGTTCGCTGCGGCAACGACTGCCTTTTTCATGATGAGGTGGTTGGCCTTTAGCGGCACGGAGAGTGGATTTTGGGAGTCGGCATGGCTCTTTTACTCCACACGCATTGGCACGGTGATTGTGACGGTGGCATTGATGTGGGTGGTCATTGACTGTTGGCTCAAGTGGGATTTACGGGATCGTGAACGGGTTCGCACGGAGTATGGATGGTGGCCTGAGGTGATCAATCTGATTGTGACAATCCTTGAGATCGTCGTGAATTATTTTATTGCGAAGTTTTGGGTCTTCTAACCACCTACAGCGCTCTCGCTTAAACAAAAAAGCACTGCTTTCTCGCAGTGCTTTTTTGTTTGAGGGGCGCCGCCGCAGCTTAATCCACTTGGGGGCGATTACCTAAGCGCCATACGGCAACGGCGCAGAGGAGAGAGAAGACGCCCGCAATGGTGTAGGCAATGGGCAGGGGCAGGTGGAAACCATAGGGGCAACCCGCGTGGGAGGGGTGTGACCAGAGGATGAAGCTGCTCACCACAAAGGTCATGAAGATGCCAGGGATGAGGGCGACCCAGGGGCACTCTTTTTGGCGTTTTAACCAGACAGCGCACATCATAAGGGTGGAGGCTGAGAGGATTTGGTTGCCCCACGCAAAGTATTTCCACAGCCACTCAAAGCTTTGGGCACTGCGATTACTCCATGCTAAGAGGGCAATGGTGCAGAGGATGGGGGGAAGGGTGATCCAAACGCGGTTGGTCAATTGGGCCTGGGGGAGCTTAAAGTGTTCGGCAAGGGTGAGGCGTAGGCTGCGTAGGGCGGTGTCGCCAGAGGTGATTGCCAAAATAATCACGCTAAAGATGGTAATGAGCCCAACTGCGTGGCCGAGGAAGTGTTCGGTGGAACGGGTGAGGGCAAGGGTGGGGGCGGCAGACATTAATTCTGGATAGAGATTGTAAATCGCCATCCCTGCGGCGGCCCAAATCATGGCAATGACGCCTTCGGCAATCATCATGCCGTAGTAGGTGAGGCGGGCTTCACGTTCGTGGCGAATGGTGCGGGCAACGATGGGGGACTGGGTGGCGTGGAAGCCAGAGATGATACCGCAGGCAATCGTGACGAAGAGGCAGGGGATGACGGGTTGGTCATGGAACATGCCTTTGGTGAATGCGGCGGTCTCGGTGAGAAGGGTGGGGTCACTCAGCGTGTGCCAGGTGAGGGAGCCGAGCATGGCTAAGGAGCCTACGAGGAGTAAGCCACCGAAGAGGGGGTAAACTTTTCCGATGATGAGGTCAATCGGAAAGATGGTGGAGGCGATGTAGTAGATAAAGACGATGCCCGCCATGAGCCAAAAGAGGGTGTCGGGTGCACAGGGAAGGGGCAGGGTGCTGGCTAAGAGTTTGGCAGGGATGTTGACGAAGACGGCAACGACTAAGAGGAGGAGAATCACCACAAAGAAGACGTAGATGCGGTGGTAGAGATTGCCAAAGGCGCGGCGGGTCTGCTCGGGGAGGTTGATGCCACCATTGCGAAGGCTAATGAAGCCGGAGATGAAGTCATGCACTGCGCCGCCAAGAATGCATCCGAGGGGGATAATCCAAAAGCACTTTACGCCAAATTTAATACCGATAATTACGCCAATCACAGGGCCCACGCCTGCGATATTGAGTAATTGAATGAGGAGGTTTTTCCATTGGGGCAGGGGGAGGGTGTCCACGCCATCGTTGTTGGCAATGGCAGGTGTGGGGCGATTATCGGGTTTTAAGAGGCGCTCAATGAAGCGTCCGTAGGTGAAGTAGCCGATGATGAGGGCAAGGATGCCGCCGAAAAATAAAAACATAGGTGTCTCCTCAAGTGTGATGTGTGGGGGAGGAATTAGAAGCCAGGGGGCAATAGATAGGGTTCCCATTTGCCTGCGTGGTAGAGAAAGATGGCTTTTAGGGGGTCAGGGGTGTCATGGGATTGTGCAGTGAAGATGAGGTCATCAATGCCATCCTGGTCAACATCTGCGAGCGTAAGCTGCGCCCAAGTGTCTTGGTAGATCTCTTCCTTTAATCGAAGGATGACGCCATTGCCGCAGTCAATCCACGCAGAGGTGGGGCTATTGAGGACTAAAGTGAAGGGATGGCTCACTTGGGGGCTGAGGCGAATGGCCTGTTGGTAGCGCGCAGGATAGGCGGTCTCTGAGGCAAGGTGGCGCTCTGCCCAAGCGCGGAAGGAGAAGCGCCGCAATTGCAACGTGCTACACCCCAGCAGGAGGAGCGATAGGCAACAGAGGGTGAGTCGGGTGAACATTAGAGCATGCCCGCGGCGTGAAGGAGTTTTTTGTAACGGCCATTCGCTTCAACCAATTCGGTGTGCGAGCCTTGTTCAACAATCTTGCCATCTTCTAAGTAGCAGATCATGGTGGCATGACGAATGGTGGTGAGGCGGTGGGCAATGATGAGGGTGGTGCGGCCCTTCGCCAACCGATTGAGCGCGTCTTGCACGGCGGCTTCTGAGAAGGTGTCCAGGGCGCTGGTGGCTTCGTCCAGAATGAGAATCGGCGGATTCTTTAAGAAGACGCGAGCAATGGCGATGCGTTGGGCCTGGCCACCAGAGAGCATCAGGCCGTGTTCGCCAACCGGTGTATTGAGTTGCTCAGGGAGGCCGCGCACAAATTCTTCGAGGTTGGCCTGGGCGAGGGCTTGGTAGAGGGCTTCATCATCTGCGGTGGGCGCTCCCAGGAGGAGGTTGTCGCGGATGGTGCCATCAAAGAGGAAGGGGCGCTGGGCAACGATGCCGATGGCTTCGCGTAAGAAGCGTTTGGGAATTTCAGTGGTATCGCGACCATCGAGGCAGATGGCGCCCGTGGTGGGTTCGTAAAAGCGTGGGATGAGGGCGGCGAGGGTGCTCTTGCCTGCGCCACTGGGTCCCACGAGTGCGCAGATGGTGCCCGCAGGAATGGTGAGGTCTGGGATGGAGAGCACGGTGCGTTCGGTGCCAGGATAGGCAAAGTTGAGGCCCTTAATGAGCAGGTCGCCACGTACTTCTGTGGGAGGTGGGCAATCGGCGGCGGGGTCTTCTTCTGGGGGTTGCGCCAAGAATTCGCGGAAGCGGCAGTAGCCGACGAGGCCTTGTTGGTACATGTCGAGGCCATTGACAATGCGGCGCATGGGTTTGGTCACGTAGCGGGAGTACATGAAGAAGGTGATGACCTGGGGCAGGGTCGCTGCATCGTGGGCAACCATCCATGCACCGAGGGCGATGTACATCAGCGAGTAGCCTTCGAGCAACATCTGGGTACCCGCAAAGAGGGGCGCATAGAGCACGTACACCTTTTCGAAGGAACGGCTGAAGCGGGCATTGACCTTCTTGAAGGCGGAGCGTTCGATATCTTCATGGGTGAAGCTCTTAATCTCGCGAATCCCTTGGACAACGTTTTCAACGTGCGCAGCGAGGGTGGAGACCTCTTTACGATTCTCGCGCCAGGTGCGGTGGATGCGACGTTGGAAGAAGCCCGCAAAGACGAGGACGAAGGGCACAGGGATTAAGGTGAGGGCGGCTAATTGGGGGTTGATCCAAAACATGACCACGAAGGCGCCCGTCAGGGTGAGGGTCGATTCGGCGAGGTCTTCTAAGAGGTGGTGGGCCGTTTCGCCGACCAACATCAAGTCTGAAGTGATGCGGCTGAGGACTTCGCCAGTCTTGGTGCGGTCAAAGAAGGAGAAGGGTTGCTTCTGGATGTGGTCAAAGAAGGCAGTGCGCATGGTGGCTTCAACGCGGATGCCTAACCAGTGCCCGAAGAGGATGTAGCACCATTCAAGGCCCGCAGCGAAAAGGGTCATCGCAGCAAAGGCGGCAGCAGCCCATGCAGTGGCGCGGAGGTTGCCCTCAGGGAGGTAGATGGTGAAGACGCGGAGGGCAGTGGCAGGAATGGCGATTTGTAGGCCCGCGTAGAGTAAGATGGAGACGATGTCGAGGCTGAGGAGTTTGACTTGGGCGCGATAGTAACCGCAGAGCGTCTTAAACCCAGTGAGAAGGTTGCGAAATGTGGACATAGGGAGGCTTTATTGAGGGATGAACGTCTGGCGCGAAGCGCGCGAAGACGTAAGGGGAAGCGCTTGTTTTAGCACCTGCGGCACGCAAGTAGCGTGTGGCTAAAACGAAATCTGCGCAGCCGTGGGCTGCGCAGGGGAAAGCGGGGGATTTTATTGGATGGTTTGTAGTTCGTCCAACAAGGCCTTCGCCAGACGGCGGGAGAGACGCGGCAGGGTATCCATGATGCTAGTTTGATATTGGTCACGCGTCAACATCGATTCGGTGGCGAGGATGGGCTTGCCTTCAATGTAGGACTGGCCCGTGGTGGCATCATAGACATAAAGATGCGCCGTAAGGGTCATGTAATATTCGGTGGGGAGGATGGCATTATTGCGGTCGTAGCGAATCGAATCGGAGATGAGGTCCTTAATCACGACCTGTACGCGCAGACGGGCTGTGTCATAGGGGGCGAGCTTGAAGGTACCATCTTCAATCAACGTATCGAGGAACTGCTGGGCAGCAATGGAGCCAACCATCGGGTAATTGGTGTGGTTTTCAAATGCAGGCACGTGGATCGTGCGCAACTGTTCGGGTACGATCGAACCGCGGTTGTAGCCCGCGCAACCAGAGAGGAGGAGAAGCGAGCAGCAAGCAAGGAGAGCAGAAAGGAAACGGATCATGGGGTGTCTTTCGTTTGCGAGGAATTAGTGGAAAGGGAGAGTTCTGCGAGGCGCGCACGCATTTGTTCGGCTTCGGGAGCTTCAGGGAAGGTGCGCAAGAAGGTCTTGTAGGCTTCAATCGCCGCTTCGGTCGAGTAGGCGGCAGGATTGTCATAGAAGCGCGCTTTTTCGTAGGAACGATTGCGGCGCAGGAGGTAGATTTCCCGTTGCCACTCAGCAAAGCGGGCCACCATCGGATGGTCTGGGGCGAAGGTGCGGGCGCCGCCAATGAGTTCTTCAAGGTGGCGCAGACGGCCAGTGTCATTCTGCCACTGGTCGGCCTGTTTGCGGCAGGCTTCGCAGTAGGTGGTGATGACGGTTTCAAGATTGTCAAATGCGGGCCAGTCAATGAGGATGCGGTCGCAGATGGTAATCGCACTGGCATACTCTTCGCTGCGCATGTAGATGTCGGCAATCTTTAAGAGTAATTTGGGCACTTCGGACCAACGCGGTGCAAAGTGAATGACGCGTTCGTAGTTGGCACGGAGTGCGGCACCAGAGTTGCGACGGAAGGTGCGGCCAAAATCCTTTGCGGTGATTAAGTCGGCCTGCGCAACGGCGTCGCGCAAGACGGGCTCAAGTTCGAAGCGACCGGCAAAGTGTGAGAGGAGGTAGATGTCGGCATCGTACGCTTCTTGCGTTTTGCCATGGATGGAATTTAAGCGCGCAATGGAGAGTTGGGCCGTGAGGGCTTCGGGGGTGGCGTGCCATTCGTGGACGAGATCGTCATAGGCTTCAAGCGCCTTTTCCCATTCGCCCGCCTTTTCAAGGCGTAAGGCATAGACGAGCTGTTCTTCAGCAGTGTCTTTCTTTGGGTTGTGCCAAAACCACGAGGGTTCTTTCAAGTCAATCTTCAACGGATCGTCAATAAAACGCAGTTCCGCTGGCGTTTTCCCCATCTGTGAGTAGTCTTGATATTGCGCAGATGCTACCAGTGTGCAAAACAGGCACATCGCTAACAAAAAAGTCTTCATTTTCATAGCGAACATTATAGCCGATTTTAGGGCTATTTTGGGTGAAATTTGATGAAAAAGTCGTGGTGAAACCCGTTAAATACGGATAAAGACGTCGCGAACGTGGTCCATGAAGTGTTCGCGCAGGGCAGGAAGGTCCTTGCCCGCACGCTCTAAGCCCCAAAGCGCAAAGTCGAGGCGTGCGCGGAAATTGTAAATTTGACGCAGGCCAGGATCAAAGGTGTCGAAGTTTTTGCGGTCGGTGTAGTACATCCATTGCATCGCTTCAAGTTTGCGTTCAAAGCCATTGAAGAAGGCAGAGGCGCACTCGTTGAGGGTGCAGGTTTCGGCGTGTTGGCGCCAGAAGTTGCCCATGGCAATCGCATAGGCGCGGAGGTAAAACTTGTGGACGTCACGCAGGTTGGTGCTGTTTTGCGTGAGATTGGGCCAACCCATCGTGCCGCGAATGGAGCAGACGCGGACACGAGCCGGCATCGGACGATGGTAGCGCGCATCGTAAACAAATTCGAAGATCTCTTTTCCCTTTCCGAAGCGACAGGTGGGATTTTCGCCAGGAATGAACTTTTTCACGACGAGGTTCTGCGCGGCGGCCCAACCGTAGAGTTCGGCAAGGGCTAAGACGACATTGACGTCTTCGCCGCTGTCAGGATTGTCAATCTCGGTGCGGAAGAGCGCACGAGGGATGGCATCCAAGGGGTCGCCAGGGCAACGCGAACGGATGAAGTAGGGGGTCTCCTCTTTGTGTTGGTCATGGGAGGTGACGCTAATCAATTGGAAGAAGGGATAGTCGGCACCCAAGGCGCGGAAGACATTGGCGCGCGTGAGGAGGTAATTGGCATAGCCCGAGCGAACGCTGCCTAAGCGTTTTTGGATGTAGGAGGTTGGGACGGGCATGCGATTGGTCTTGAGGACAATCTCACGGGACTGACCACTGCCAGAGGAGAGCATCTTGGCAGAACGCACATCACAGATGTTGATGTACTCGGCAAATTCATTGTGGCTGAGGCGTTGGGTCAGGTATTCCACCACCGCGCGGGATTGTTTGTCAACGCCCGGGTGGAAGATGGGGATGCCATTGTGGAAGGTGGCGCCAGGGAGGGCAATCTTGCGGGCGTCAAAGTCAACCTTGGAGGAGATGGCCTGCACGTCATCGGAGATTAATTCGTAGAGATGACGGATGGAGGCCTCCGAATTGGCATCGGCAAAGTCGGGGGATTGGAGCGCTTTCTTGAAGAGAAGCCCCAACCCTTCAAGCGAGTCGGCCACATCGTCTGCGGTCATGCGCTTGAGCAAGATGCCTTCAAGCATGCGTTCAAGGGAGGGAATCAAGAATTGTTCCGCCGCTTCACGGCTAATGCCGAAGAACTCCATCGCGTGGCGTCCGCCGAACTTCATACTGCGCATGGCGCTCATGGTGCCGCCAGAGGGCATCGCAACCCATTCATGCAATGCCGCTTTAATGCGTTCGGGCGAGGTGCGCGCCAAGGCAGAGATGCGCATAAATTCGGAGTAGGTCAACCAACGAATCCCGCGGACGCTCACGTAGAAGTGCGTATCCGACTCCAACATCTGGTAGGCGCGGGAGAGGGTCTCGCGCATTTCGTCAATCGTGTAGACTTGGGGGCGGACGCGCCAGAGTTGGCCGAGGCGTTCGGTGTAGGAGAGGACTTCAGGGGTGCGTTCGAAGTAACGGATGTGTTCAAGCCCCAAGTGGTAACTTTGGAGCCATGCATCGGCTTCGGTGAGGAGGGAGAAGTCGGTGTCACGCTGGAGGAGATCAATGGTCTTCGGAGTGAGATTCGCGAGGACGACCTTGCGGGTGATGACTTCAGAGCGACGATTGTGGGGGACTTTGCAGAGGTCTTCGCCAAGTTCTCGAGAGAAGAGGGGCGTTAAAATCGTGCCGAAGTGGCCCGCACCCAAGGCGAAGAGCCAACCCTTCGGGTGGTGGGGCGTCAAATCTTTGCGCCGGATGAGAATCGTCGGACGGCGACAGGCACTTTCAAATTCATCTTTTTCGCTTGAGCCGGTCTGAAGTAAGAAGCGGTCGTCATTGTAGGCATACACGTCAAATTTACGAATACCTAACGTGCCACGGGTCTCAACACGACGCAAAAGCGTCCCTTGAGTTCGAACGAGACGAAGTACATGACTGAAGAAATTCTGCGACATCCTAAACTCCTTAAATATTAATGTATCAAAAAACACACGTTTTTAGGGCGATAAAATTGAAAAAACAACGCATTTCCGCGGTTATCTCAAGGGGATTTGATGAATTTGTGGGGGCGTAGGGATTTAGAGTTGCAGAAAGTACTGAAATCATGATATCTTATTGCACTTTCAGATCTGATTATTGTTTTATCAAAGGAACGAGTTAATGGCAAGTGATGATGCAATTGAAGTCAATGGCGTAGTGGTCAAGGTGCTTCCCGCCACGATGTATCGTGTTCGTTTGGAAAATGGCCATGAAGTCTTGGCACATATTTCCGGCAAGATGCGGAAGTTTTTCATTAAGATTGCAACCGGTGACAAGGTTACGCTTGAGATTTCTCCCTACGATTTGACGAAGGGTCGTATCATTTATCGTCACAAGGCTTAACCCCTTGCGTTTCCTTCTTACATTCTTTTTCCTGTTGTTCGCAGTTTGGGTGCGCGCCGCGGCGATTGCTGTGGTGCATGCAGAGCTTTCTGTCCCAGAGGGTGAACGGCGTTTTGCAAAGTCGCTCGCATCCCATGTGCAGCGGTGGTACAACGAAGCGGGGGTGGAGGCGGATTTAATCGCCGACTCGACGTTGTCTGCCACGGCGAAGTACAAGGTGGTGGTGTTGGTGGATTGTTATCGGCCGCCCGCTTCGGTGGTCACAACGGTGCAACGCTTATTGGGGCGTGGGACGCGCTTTGTGGTGTGTTACTCCGCCTCGCAGGAATTGGCGACGCTCTTTGGCTTGAAGATTGGCTCCTACAAACGCACAGATAGTGGCGCGTGGAGTTCGATGCAGTTTGGGGCGCAGCGTCCCAAGGGAATGCCCTCAAAGGTGTTGCAAACGAGCTCAAATATCTTCACGGTGACCGCGGCGCGTAAGGAGACGAAGCCTTTGGCGTGGTGGTGTGATCGCACGGGGAAGCAGACGGATGTCGCGTGGTGGCGTACGTCACAGGGCTCTTATTGGATGACGCACGTCCTTTCGGGCGATGGGGATGAATTAGGGAAGCAACGCCTCCTATTGGCAATCGCGGCAGAATCTTATCCCGAGGTGTGGCATCAGGCGGCGCGCCATGTGATGCAAGCGGCGGTGGCACCCGTAAAGGATGGTTCGCTCTTAATGCGCACGAGTCTCCTGCCCAAGAGTTCGCCGCGCCGTGAGCAAATTGAGCGTGCGAATGATGTGATTAAGAAGGTGTGGGAGAACCTGGAAGCCTCGCTTGAAAAGAAACAAGGTTATGTCGCTTATCAGCATGCGTGTGATTTGCGTGATAGTGTGAATCACGCCTATGGAATGACGTATTGGGCGCGTTCGGGTGAGATTAAGGGGGTCTGGGATCATTCGGGATTAGGGCTCTATCCTGGCGATTGGCCGCGGACGGCAAAGTTGCTCGCACAGGCGGGCATCACCGACGTGTATGTGAATGTCGCAGGAGCGGCATTTGCGCTCTATCCCTCAAAGGTTTTGCCGCAACGCCTTGAGGGGAATGCCCTGCGCGATGCAATTGCCGCGTGTCGCCAACAGGGGTTGCGCGTTCATGCGTGGATTTTGTGTTACTCTTGCACAAATGCAGCAAAGGGAGCGGTGGACCGCTTTAAAGGTAAGGGATGGACACTGCAGGACGCCAAGGGGAATGATCTGAATTGGCTTGATCCCACGCATCCAGAGGTGCGCAATTATCTCATTGATGCCACGATTGAATTGGCTAAGTCGGGCGTGGATGGGGTGCATTTGGACTTTATCCGTTTCCCAGACTTGCCGTCCTCATTAGGACCCCGCACGAAGGCGCGCTTTGAAGCTGCGCATGGGAAGACGAAGAATTGGCCAAAGTGTATCACGGAGGCAAACGGCGCGCATCGTCGTCAGTTCTTGGATTGGCGTGAGGCGCAGATTGCCTCGACGGTTTTGGCGATTCGTTCGCGAATTCGTACAGTTAAGCCGAATGTGGAATTGTCTGCCGCTGTCTTCGGAAAGTATCCTGCGTGTGCAGATAGTGTGGGGCAGGACTGGATTTCGTGGTTGCGCACGGGGATGATTGACTATGCACTGCCGATGAATTACACTGAAAACATTGAGGCGCTGAAGGATTGGTTGGGGACGCAAACGGCCGATCGTCGTGTGGCATCGAAGATTATTAGCGGGATTGGCGTGACGGCAACAGAGAGCCGCTTGGATGCAATTGATGTTTTACGTCAGATTGAGGTCATTCGGACGATGAAGTGTAAGGGCTTTGCTTTGTTTGACTTAGATGAGTCCTTGCGACAGAGTATTTTGCCGATTCTCTCGGAGGGAGTGACGAAGCAATGAGTTCAGATGCGAATTTTACTGAGGCTCGCCGTGTGGCGGAGACGTGGTTGACGGCGTGCCAACATCGCGAGGTGTTTGCAGATGCGCCAGGCTACGTGGCCTGGACGTATGTGCGAGATGCGCGTCATGCAGGGACGCTTGAATTGATTGATGACCCTGAAATCTCGCAGGGGAAGGAACGCTTTGCCCTGTCGGTCGCCTTAGAATTGCCGCCTGTTCAGTCGGTGGAGGATGCGCTTGCGCTCTTTAATCTGGCAGATTGGTTGGACGGGATTACGGTGGTCACGAAGGAGTTTGGCGCAGAGGGCGGGTTGATGTTGCAACTCAAGGGCGCATTAGCAGAGCTGACGGAGGCGAAGTTGGCTGCGGCGAGTCGCGCCTTGGCTGAGGCAAAGGCCTTCTTTGAAGAGATTTAATGGCGCCTTGCTAACGCATAGACAAACAAAAAGGCATACCACGTGGGTATGCCTTTTTTGTTCTAAGGGAGGCCTTTGCGGTGCAGTTAAAGCGCAGACTCGCAAAGGGATTAGAGCGCTAACATGCGTTCAACACTTGCGCGAGCATCCAGGACCAGGTCATCTTGCACCTTGACGCGGCAGGACTCATCCCAAGTTTGCAGTACATGAAGGATTTGTTCTGGCGTGGTAAGACCCATATCTTCGCAGATAATCGGACGTAAGGAGACAATTTTGGGTTCCTTACGGCGAGCCAAGCGACGCACGAGGTGTTCTTCTGTGCCCACGATAAAGGTTTGGTCGGGTTCTGCACGTGCGATGGTATCAATAATACCCTTGGTGGAGCCCGTCTGATCTGCAAGTGCGGCGACTGCTGCAGGTGCTTCTGGATGGATGAGCAACTCGGCGCCAGGATAGGCGGCACGAGCCGCAGCAACGTCACCAATGGTGTAGCTCGCGTGGATGGGGCAGCATCCGTCCCATGCGATGAGACGGGCGGCACGAATTTCTTCTGTGGTCAGGCCGCCATCCGGAAGATCGCGATGCCATGTGGCAACAGCGGTCGTCGGGTAGCCCAATTCACGCATGATATTCGTGCAGAGGTGTTGGTCCGGCGCAAAGAGAATGCGGTGGCCCAAGTCTAAAAAGTGCTTAACCACGCGTAAACCATTGCCAGAGGTGCAGGCAGAACCTCCGTGTTTGCCACAGGTCGCCTTGACTTCAGCATTGGAATTCACATAGACAATCGGCGTTAAGGGGCGATCGTCCACGCGTTGGGTCAAGTTTTGCCAAGCGGCTTCCAGGGTCTTACCATCGGCCATGTCGGCCATGGGGCAACCCGCTTCAGGGGCAGGTTGCCAAACACTGCGACCGCAAGACTTTCCCTCTGCATCGCGGATGAGGATGTCGGCCGTCTCAGCCATAAAGCGAACGCCGCAGAAGATGATGCGTTCTGCATCGGAAGCGGCGGCTAAACGTGAGAGTTCTAAGGAGTCGCCCACCGCATCGCAACAGGCAACAACGTCCGAATCTTGATAATGGTGGCCGAGAATCAACAGCCGTTTGCCCCATGTTTCACGGAGACGGTCAATCTCCTCACGCACAGTCAAATTGCTCATGATAGATGTTCCTTTAGCAACTCCGCATGACGGAGGCCGTTTTGATCAGTGGTTAAGTTCAGACGAAGCCGCTGGGGGACCTCTAAGTCCAACACGGATTGCGCCTTTTCTGGCCACTCGATCGCAAGTCGTGCGCCATATTCCAGCGCATCTTCAAATCCCAAATCGTATAACCCTGAGGGAACTGCTAAACGATAGAGATCGTAATGAACGAGCTTGCCACCCATGGGAATCGGATATTCGTTCGCCAACGTAAAGGTGGGGCTCGTAACCGTGCGGGTGATGCCATATTCCCGTGCAAGGGCTTGCACAAAGGTCGTCTTCCCCGCGCCAAGGTCACCGGTTAGCAACAACACTCCGCCAGGCGCTAATAACGTCGCGACCTCTGCCGCGAGTGCAGCAGTGTCATCTAACGTTTCAAGCGCTCTGGTGAGGAGGGTTTGCATGTTACATCACGCGTTCAACAGTGATTTCAGGGTCAAGTTCTTCGCGCAAGACGCGTTCAATGCCGCTCTTCAGCGTCATCATTGCGTGCGGGCAGCAACCGCAAGCACCGCGCAAACGCAAGTGGACCGTCTTATTTTCAATATCGACTAATTCCAAATCGCCGCCATCGGCCTGAAGCATACCACGGAGGGATTCGAGTTTAGCAGCAATCTGTTCATTTAAAGTTGTCATTATTGTATTCCTTTCAATTACGGAAATAAGTATAACAAATGCCGCCGCACTGTGGAGAATTAAAAGATTTTTATTCGCATGTGTAGAGTTGTTATCAGGGTGTTTTGTGGGTAAAAAAAGACCGCACGTCCAACAGGGCATGCGGTCTCTTTGAGCATCAAATGAATGTACTTATTCGATGATGCCGATTTCGGCCATGGAGGCAAATTCATTGCCATTCTGTTCGTTCAAGCCCGTGAAGCGCACGTAGCGAATGTTCGCTGCAGGAGCAGGGAAGCGCACTTCCTGCACATCGCCCGTATTCTTGAGCGTGCCGGTGACCACCGTCGTCCAGGTCTTGCGGTCGGTAGAGACTTCCACCTTGAAGTCCTTGACGCGACCATTGACGCCGTCCTGACGGCCCTGGCAGGTGATACCCTTCAACGTGCGAGGCTTGTTGAGGTCAAGTGCCACGCTGTGCGGATACTTACCGAGGGTCACGCCATACTGGGTGTGCCACATGGTCATCGGGTCACCGTCGCAAGCCTTGCCACCTTCATTGCCAGGTTCCTGCGAAGTGCATTCCACTGCGATAAAGGTTTCGGGCGGCGGCGGCATGGTTTCGTCAATCGTCACAATGGCTTCACGCACAGGCAAGAGTTCGCCAGCGGCGGTCGGACGGAAGGCGAGGTTCAATCGGTAAGGCTGGTTGGAGCGCGGGATGTCACGATCCAAGGGGCCCGGGCCGCAGCTGGCACCGCCGAGACCACGGTTGGTGCAGAGCAGGGTGAGGACGGTCTTGTCGCTGGAGGGCAATTCTGCGGGGTGACGGGCTTCGCAGAGTTCGGTTGCCGTGTAGGGCAGAGCCGAGAAGGCGAAGTCGCCATCATTGAGCGCTGCCACGGTAAGCCCCTTTGCGGCCTTGCCATTGGGATAGAGGCTGAGGGCGAGGGTGTTTTCGCGGTTACCCATGTCGTTCGGACGGGCATAGTCAATGACCATGTTCTCCACCTTGTCGGTGTAGCAGGCAGGGAATGCGCCGCTCTTACGGTCGGGATAGTTTTCAAACGGACCGCGACCGAGGTAGGAGACGGTGTCCAATTCGTCATTGAAGGTGAGCGAGTAACCCAAACGCGGGAGTTCAATCACGCGGCCACGCGGCAGAATTGCCGACTGCATCGTGATGGTGCCGTCAGGATAGACGCGCCATGCGGCATTGACCACAAAGTGCGTATTCTTGTCGGAGACCGGGAGATTCATGGCGCGGAAGAAGGTCTTGTAGGTCATGCCGTTGTCAAAGTCGACCAACTGTTCAAGCGCCGCACCCATCACAGTCGTGGAGGTGGTGAAGGTGACCGTGCCATTGGGCTGTTGGGCCACGTCCGTGATTTCACCCTTGACGGGCACCAGATTGCGCAAGCCTTGCATGGACCACACATTGCCCATCGGCACTTCGTTGGAGGAGGGGCAACGGAATGCATCCACCTTCAGCGGGTGCTTGAGCAGGTCCTTGCCTTCAAGCGTGTACTGGGTCAGCGTGGCATCCTTCTTCGAGAAGGTGGCCTTGAAGGTCTTGCCTTCGATGACAACTGCATCATCCTTTTCCTGAAGGGCGAGCTGACCTGCAGCAACGGCAGGAATGGGCTGGGCCTTCTGGAGGGTGATTTGGTCGGAGGCGACCACAAAGCCCTTCTTCATCATCTGTTCATCCTGCTTGAGGGCGAATTCAATGCGAAGGTCATAACCATTCATGTCGCGCGGCGTGCGGACAGGGATGGGGCAAACGCCACGCTGCATCGGCTGGATGTTGGCAACGTCAATTGCGCCAGTCATCGGGGTGGGCTTACCATTCTTGTAGAGCGTCCACTTAGCGGTCACGTAGTCCAACGGACGGAAGTAGTTCTTGTTGTAGATTTCTAACTGACCATCCTTGAGCGTGGCCTTGATGTTTTGATAGACGTGGGCCACTTCATAGTAACCGGGTTCCGGCGTGTGGTCGGCAAGGATGGTACCATTGCAGACGAACTGACCAGAGTTCGGGTGGTCGCCCCAGTCGCCACCGTAGGCAAGAATGCGCTTGCCAGTGACGGGCGAATCGTACCAAAGTGCTTGGTCGACCCAGTCCCAAATGGCGCCGCCCATGATCACGTCAGAGCTTTCAATTGCTTCCTGGTAATCAGAGAAGTTACCCAAAGCGTTCATCATGTTGTGGGCATATTCGGAGATGTAGAAGGGCTTGTCTGCTTCGTGGTGAGAGGCCTTCCACTGCACCCAGCCGACGGAAGGATACTGGTTGGAGCCCATATCCACGATGTCGTTGTTGCGTTCGTAGTGGGTCGGACGGGTGAAGTCGCGCGCCTTGATGGTGCGTTCTGCCACAGCGAAGTTGCGGCCAGGGCCAGCTTCGTTGCCGAGGGACCAAATCACCACGCAGGGCTGGTTCTTATTGCGTTCGACCATCGTCATGATGCGGTCAACGTGTGCATCCATCCATTCCACAGGGTGGGAGAGGGATTCCTTGCCGTAGTAGTAACCGTGGGATTCGATGTTTGCTTCATCTTCCACGTAGATACCATACTTATTACAGAGGTAGTAGAAGTAAGGATCGGCAGGATAGTGCGAGCAACGCACGTGGTTGATGTTTGCTTCCTTCATCAAGCGGATTTCATCTTCCACCCATGCGCGCGGAATGGTGTGACCGAGCAGGGGATTGGCTTCGTGGCGGTTCACGCCTTTGAGCTTAATCTTCTGACCATTCACCCAGAAACGCTTCTTGGTATCGCCACCACGAGCGGCCACTTCCACCTTGCGGAAGCCCAATTGCGTTGGGACTGCTTCAATCAATGCACCCGCTTCGTCGCGGAGTTCCAAGACGAGCGTATAGAGATTCGGGCATTCTGCCGACCAGAGTGCGGGCGCATCAAAGCGCATCAAGAGGCCCGTCTTCCAAGAACGCTGACCGGTGACGTCCACCTTCTTGGTGGCAATTCCGTCCCACGGAGCATCAACAGGCGTGACAGGAGCAACTTCCTTGCCTGCGGCATCATAAATCTTTGCAGAGAGCGTAGCCTTGGCAGGGGTGAGGTCGGTGTAGTGATTCTTCAATTCCACATCCACAACTACTTCCCAGCGACCACCCTGAAGGGGCTGGCCGGCGAGCGGTTCGGTCGTGGCAAAGAAGTCGCGGATATGTACCTTCGGCACTGCGTAGAGTTGAACCGTGCGGAAGATACCCGAGAGGCGCGTCATGTCTTGGCATTCCAAATAGGCTGCATCGCTATGACGATAGACCTCGGCCGCCACCACGTTTTTACCCTTCTTGAGGTAAGGCGTGATGCGGAAAGAGGCAGGGTCGCGAGAGTTCTTGGAGAAGCCGACATAGGTACCGTTAATCCACAGGTAGAAGAAGGAGTCAACACCATCGAACTGGATGTAAACTTCTTCGCCATCCCATGCGGCAGGCACTTCAAAGTCACGGCGATAGCACCCCACCGGATTGCGTTCGGCATAGTTGGTGTAGTGCTTCGGCGGCGTGGTCATCACGCGCGGCCAATCGCGAGCAAAGGGATAGGGTTGGTTACTGTAAAGAGCGGTGCCCCAACCCTTCGTACCATTGGGGTTCGCACCAATGGCTTGCCAGTTGGCAGGCACAACGATGGTTTCCCACTGCGAGACGTCATAATCAGGATTCTGGAAGCCTGCAGGACGAGATGCGGGATCCTTGCTCCACTTGAATTTCCACTCGGTCTTAGAATCCAACGAACGCCAACGTGTGCTGAACTCAGGCAGAATCTGCTTCGCTCCCGTGAGATCGGTGAAGCTAAAAGCCCAAGCACGTGCGGGTTCTTTGTTAAGGGAGAGGTTCTGTTCCTGTTCCCATTCTAACCCAGTCGGGGCAGGCATATTGCCAAAATTGGCAACAGCAAGACCCATCGTTGCTAAGCAACAGACGCCGCCTAACAGCAGTGTTTCTTTAATCATGGTTATGTTCCTCATCATTAGAGTAGGTCAAAATTAACGTGTATAGTTTCTCATTTCTACGCACTAATGTCAATCTCTTTACGTCTTAATAGAGGTGTGAATACTGCCTAAACGGGATAAAATTCCTCATGACACCATTAAATGAGCGTAAAAGGAAAGTTGAAAAGAGGGGGATTCTGTCAAATGCAGGAAAAGATTCGCTGAAATAAGTCCATCGAAGACAAAAGGAAGGCGCTTTGGGGAAATCGCTACTCTAGTTCGTTTAGAGCGTAATAAAAAATTGCACGGATGCGTGGACATCCGTGCAATTGAAGTGTGTTAAGTCGTGTGGCTTACACCTTTGTGCCAACGCGCTGTTCGGCGGCTTGGCGAAGCGGAGCCCACCAAGCTTCATTGTCAAGGTACCACTGAATGGTGCGCTCTAAACCAGTCTCAAAGGTTTCATCAGGCTTCCAACCCAATTCGGTCATAATCTTAGTGGGGTCAATGGCATAACGCGCATCGTGGCCAGGGCGGTCTTGCACGAAGGTAATCTGTTCTGTGTAAGACTTACCATCAGCACGCGGGCGGAGCTTGTCCAAAATCGCACAAATGGCATTGACGACCTGGAGGTTGGTTCGTTCATTGTGGCCGCCAACGTTGTAGGTCTCGCCGCAAACGCCATTGTTAAGCACCAACCAAAGCGCCTTAGCATGGTCTTCAACAAAGAGCCAGTCGCGGATATTGTCGCCCTTGCCATAAATCGGAAGCGGGCGTCCCGCCAATGCATTTAGGGTAACCAAGGGGATGAGCTTCTCGGGGAAGTGATAGGGGCCATAGTTGTTGGAGCAATTAGTCTTCAACGTCGGCAGGCCGTAGGTGTGATACCAAGCGGAGGCCAAGTGATCTGCAGAGGCCTTCGAAGAGGAGTAGGGCGAACGCGGATCGTAGTTTGTCGTTTCGGTAAAATAGCCATCCTTACCGAGGGAGCCATAAACTTCATCGGTCGAAATCAAGAGGAAGCGGAAGGTGTCACGTTCTGCTTGCGGTAAGGTATTCCAATAAGCGCGTGCTGCCTCTAAAAGGACATAGGTGCCAATGACGTTGGTCTGTAAAAAGAGCCCTGGGCCATCAATGGAGCGGTCAACATGACTTTCTGCGGCCAAGTGCATCACGCCATCAGGACGGAAGTCCATAAACGCCTGCTTCATGGTCGCTTCATCACAGATGTCTGCTTGCAAGAAGTGATAGTTGGGAGCATCTGCCACACAGGCGACAGAGGAGAGATTGCCTGCATAGGTAAGCTTGTCAATGTTGAGCACTTCAACACCATCGCGAACCAACATGCGAACCACTGCCGAACCAATAAAGCCAGCACCGCCGGTGACAATAACACGTTTCTTCATTAGCATACCTCGTACTTAGGATGATCTCAAAACGATTGCATTAAGTATACCACAATTAGCTTAAAAGGTTGTGGTTCTTTCTTATTTGAAGATTTTTGCTGAAAAACCGATTAGATAAACGAGTTAATCCAGAAGCTCTTCATGGAACGGGGAGGGTTACAATTCGGCTTCGAGTGCTTGGGCGAGTTGGTCAGGGCAGGAGGTACCGTTGCGACAGACAATACCTTTGAGCAAGGGTATCACTTCCTTGACGGGACGACCAATAACAAGGCGTGCGACCCCTTGGGTGTTGCCTGGGCATCCGCCATGGATTGTGCAGGCGGTAATGATGCCATTGGTGATTTCATAGCTAGCGCCACGAGCGCAGGTGCCACGGAAAGAGACTGTTTTCATGGGGATGACCTTTATGATGGGGCGTGATGTGGTGAAGGTGGTACTCAGCGCTTATTTCCATTCATGGCGGATGAAACGCATGAGTGCTTCTTGCCACGGGGGCATTTTGGGGAGCCCAACGGATTTGAGTTTTGCCTTAGAGAGGGCAGACCACTTGGGACGTTGGGCAGGGCGTTGAAATTCTTTGCTGCTACAGGGAATGAGGGTGAGGTCGTTATACCCTGCCAAACGGAAGATGGTTTGGGCAAATTCGTACCATGTGGCAACGCCTTCACAGGTGAGATGGAATGTCCCCGTGAGGTCGGGTCGCGCAAGAATGGCGGTAAGTGCATCGGCGACTGCATCGGCAGAGGTGGGATTGCCATGTTGGTCGTCAACGATTTGGAGGGTCCTAAGTGGATTTGCGGCGGCGAGCGTCATCATGGTGTGCACAAAACTGGGCCCACCAGTTCCATAAAGCCATGCGGTGCGCGCAATGATATGATTGGGGCAGAGCGCTCGGACGGCCTCCTCGCCGGCAAGTTTACTTGCGCCATACACAGTTTTAGGGTGTGTTGCGTCGGTTTCTTTTCGATCTCCCAGTTGGTCGCCAGCAAAGACATAGTCTGTGGAAATCGCAATGAGACGTGCGCCGTGGGCAGCCGTGGCGCGGGCAACGTTTGCCGTGGCAGTTTCATTGAGTAGAAAGGCACGTGCACGGTCTGATTCACAACCGTCAACATGGGTCATCGCCGCACTGTGCACAACGACATCGGGTTGGGCCTGTTCAATTGCGTTTTCGGTCGCTTGTGCGTCAGTGAGATCTGTTTTGGGTAAATCGGCGATGAAACAGGTGTGTGCGTCACGCCAATGTCGCAATAATGTACGACCGAGCATGCCTTTCCCGCCAGTGATTAGGATTCGCATAGGGATTCTTTCGTTTGGGCATTGCGATACGCTTGATAGAGCGGTTTCCCCATGTAACGGGCAATGTCGCGAGGGGAAGCTTTTAGGAGGTCTACGAAAATGAGGCCATCAATTGCAGTGCCAAAGTCGGGGTCAACGTTAAATGCTGCGATTTTACCCCCGAGTTTCATGTATTGGCGGATAAGAATGGGGATGTCCTGTTGACCATTTTCAAATTCGCTTAAGGCTTGCTGGACATCATTTTCAGACTCACGGAATTCGGCGTAATCTTCGTGTTGCCACTCTGAGAAACGTGAGAATTTTGGGGGAAGGCGCGCCGCAATCCAATTGGCGAGCGCGTGGTCATAGGCGTGACGCTTCAAATAGTCAATCAACAAGGTGGTGGAGGCTTCACTGAAGTTGTGCGAGATGCTAACTGGGCCAAACAAGGTCGTGTAGCGGGGGTGGCGAGCGATAAAGGTTAAGACGCCACGCCATAAGAGAAGTAATGGCGCAAAGGTACGCTGATGGCTTGGACGGACGAAGGAACGCCCCAATTCAATCGCGGGCCCTGGTAAATGGCCAAGAAAGCGTTCGTCAAATTGAAAAAGGGTGCGCGTGTAGAGTGCATTAAGGCCCTTTTCTTCGACCAGTACATCAGAGAGTGCAAGGCGATAGCAGCCGATAATGTTGCGTTGCTGTTTGTTCCAAAGGATGATTTGGTAGTACGAAAGATCAAACTCGTCTGTATCAGACGTGTGTCCAGTTCCTTCGCCTACGGCGCGGAAGGTGAGCTCTCGTAAGCGGCCGATCTCTGGAAGCGTGATTGGGATCTTGGCCCCCTGGACGGCATAGACGATGTGTTCTTCTGTGGTAAAGAGGGTTGCTTCAGGTGGGAGTGCGGAGAGTTCTGCCTCAAGCCGTTCTGCGGGGACGGGCGCAATAACGGGTTCGTTAACGCGCTCGGTGGTGTCTAGGGTGAGGCGTTGCATTTGTTCGTCAAACCACGTTACCCGTCTGCGACCCTCAAGTAAGAAGGTGCGAAAGCGCAGGTAACGCAGTGCATCGGCATCCGCTTGAAAGCGTTTGAAGAGTTCACTTGAGGCAATGGGCGTGCCAATGTACAAGGGGAGTGTTCGATTGCGTAAGCGGAGCATTTCCCATGGCAAGAGGAGTGTTCTCAAGCGTGGATGGATCTTGCCGGCGAGGTGGAAGAATAGGGAGGCAGAGCCAGGAATGTAAATTGGCAGAATGGAGAGTGCATCGCTGGCACGACGTAAGAGGGTCATGACAGAGACGTGCCATTGGGCATCACGCACACGAAAGGCCCGTGGCTCAAAACTCGCGACCTCGCCGGCGGGAAAGATAATTAGGGCGTGCCCATCGCGCAACCAATGAAGTGCTTGGCGGATTGCGTTGACATTACGACTTGCGGAAGTGGCTAATCCAAAGGGGTCAACGAAGAAGATGTGCTCTCGAAGTTCGGGGATGCGCTTGAGGATGAAATTACCCAAGACTTTGACATCGGAGCGTTGGCGGTTGATGAGTTCGAGCAACGCAATCCCTTCAGTGGCACCAAAGGGGTGATTGGCGATAATCGCCAGTGGGCCGGCTTTGGGGATATGGTTAATGTCTTCATTTGAGACATCGATGCGGGTTTTCGTCGCCGCAAGCACGCGAGAAGGGAAGATCCGCTCTGAGGTGTCTGCGCGTGTCTGTAAGTAAATGTGTTGTAGACGCGTTAGACCCAGCAGGCGCTCTAAAATGCCGTGGGTATAACGTAAAATAATCCGCACCCAAGGCCGACGAAATTGTTGCCATGGAAGCGTAAACACTTCTTCGGCAGATTCCGTCGATGGTGCGGATGGTTGCATTTTTTGTCAGCAGGAGGGAATTGCGACAATACACCCGCACGAATGCGGGTGCGAGCGATTACTGGAAGAGCATTCCTTCGGGCGAACTCTCCGAAGCCGTTTCGGAGGCGGTCCACCAAGTAGGACGCTTGGTGTCAATCCGTTCAATCTGCTTCGAGGTCATTTGGATACCCTTAGAGGAGGCAGATGTGATGCGAACCTTTTGTGGGTCAAAGGCCAACTGCGAGAAACGCTGGTACTTGAGGAACTTGAACTTGACGTAAATCGTCTCAGGCGTGCCTCTGTAGAGGAGGAGGATGGTGGCACCTTCAGGAACGAGGCTATAGTCCTTGTTCATAATCATGCCGCCCCAAGTAAAGCGCTTGATGTAGGTAAAGCCGTAGAGCGGTTCGTAGTAGACGCACGTAAAGACTTCTTCACGGTTGTAAATGCCAGCTGCGAAGTAACGCACCGGTTGACGCGTACGCAACGCATTGAGCCATTCTTTATCTGGTTCATACTCGGCATCGGCCAACAATTTATCTGGTGGCGGAATGAAACGGTAGCGACCATCACTCCAAACGAGATAAATCTTATCCAAGCTTGAGCATGGGAAGAGGGGCGTACCTTGCTTAATGTCGTAACCAATGTAACGATCTTCCGAGAGGCGCAATGTAAGCTCAGTGGAGGTCAATGCGCGTTCGTCAATCTCCTGGAAGCCATCGGCGACTTCGGTTAAGCGCGGGTAGAGCTTCGAATATTCCTTCTGTAAGCCCTTTAAGAACTTAACGGCATAGCGGGCCAAGTGTTGCAAATCATCATTGATTTGTGCATGTTCTTGACGCAATGCTTCCATTTCTTCATTGTGACGATTGATGTCATAAAGCGAAATGCGACGAATCGGAATCTTGAGCAACATCTCGATCTCGTCGTCGGTGATGTCGTGGCCAATGATGTCTAAGAACGGCGTGAAGCCAAGACGGATTTCCATCGAGACGGCTTCTGCGGTCTTAACCGTTTCAATGCGCTTATAGATGCGATTTTCAATGAAGATCGCTTCTAACGTCTTGCGCATCATCAGTTGGTCAATTTCTGCCAAACGCACGCGGAATTCGGCGGCAAAGATTTCCTGAAGACGGCGCGCATGGTCCGCCAACATTTCAGAAACGGAGAGCTCTACCGGACGATTCTCCTTCAATACCACGATGCGACTTGAGATTTTGCGTTCACATTCGGTGAAGGCATAGAGCGCTTTGCGCACCTTTTCCAAGTCGGAGCCAGGAGCCAAGGAGAGTTCAATCTCAACCTTTTCGGCAGTAAAGTTGTCAATATGGCGAATGGGCAACTTCTTCGTCTTAATCGCCTTTTCAATGGATTCTGCGAGGCGATCTGTGGTGATACCGTAGGGAACAGAGGTGATGAAGAGCTTGTTCTTTTCGTTTTCGCGATGTTCAATCTTGGCGCGAACACGAACACTTCCATTGCCATCGTTGTATTCCGAGGCATCCATCACGCCACCCGTGATGAAGTCTGGCAAGAGGGTCGGGCAGGGCTTCTTCTGGAGAATTGCAATCTCCGCTTCCAACAGTTCAGGGAAGTTGTGCGGTAAGATTGAGGTCGAAAGCCCCACGGCGATACCGTCAACACCAAGCATTAAGCTCAGGGGGATTTTCGCAGGTAAGAGCACCGGTTCTTTGTTGCGTCCATCATAGCTGGGAACATAGGAGGTGACTTTCGGCGAAAAGAGTTGCTCACGTGCTAACTTGGTCAAACGACATTCAATGTAACGCGCCGCTGCAGCTTCGTCGCCAGTAAAGATGTTACCGAAGTTACCCTGGCCCTGGATGAGATAGCGCTTGTTTGCAAGGGTTACGATGGCATCTTTAATAGCTGCATCACCGTGCGGGTGGTAATGCATCGTGTTACCCACGACACCGGCCACCTTAGAGAAGCGGCCATCATCCTTTTCCCACATGGCGTGAAGGATGCGGCGTTGCACAGGTTTGAGACCATCTTCCACAGTCGGAAGCGCACGATCACAGATGGAGTAGGAGGCGAACTGAAGGAAGTTCGTCTCCATGAGTCGACCAAAGGGACCGCGCTCATGCACATCTGGTACAGTCGCTTTCGTTGGCGTAGAAGGGAGTGCGGTAATTGCTTCGGGAGACGGTTCCAGTTCAGGTTCGGTCTCAGCAGGAGGCGTATCAAGGATGTCTGTGAGAAATTCGTCTTGCAGACTGTCGTCTTGGTTCGGTTTCGGCATAGGGACTAATCAACGTCGCAAAGGGACTTAGTGGATAATCGCGGTTGGAGTGGTCGTGGCTTCCTGGTCAAAGTAGATTTCGGTGGGGCGGCCAGGCAAAGGAAGTTTTTCACGCATTGCTTCCTTTAATTCAGCAGCAGAGTCTGCATCATACCACCAATAGACCGGAATGGAGAGCGCATCGCCAAAGCGTCCGAGAACGGTGGGAGGCGTGCCGAACTTGTTCCAATAGAGCAAACGTGTCGAGTCGGTATTCCACGTGAGGGCATAGGGGACAGCCTTCGTGAGGATACCATCAATTTTACGCATGATTTCGTTGCGCTTAGCGGTAGAGAATTCGGACTTCTGCTGTTCAATCAGTGCATCAATTTCGGGGGTGTGGAAACCGGTCAAGTTGATGCCATTGGGCGTTTCAGCATAAGCGCTGCTCCACATGGGCTCGGGGTCACGGAAGAGCGAGCCCGAGAAGGCACCTGTGGTAACGTCAAAGTTGTATTTCCCGGTTTCACGCATCCAGGTGGCAAAGTCCTTTTGAGAAATCTCAAGGGCGATGCCAATGCGTTCCAAGGCTTCCTTGAAGAGTGCGAGGTAGACACTGTCGCTCGCCGAACGCGTCAGGATGCGGATGATGAAGGGTTCACCATTACGTTCCATCTTACCCGTCTGAGGATTGATTTCAAAGCCTGCTTCCTTGAGGAGGGCCACTGCCGCTTCAGGATTGAATTCAAAGAGCGGATTGGTGCAAGGATTGGCCGCATTGTAAAGGTCACGGCAATAGGAATCCTGCATGAAATAGGCATTGTACATCAACGTGCGAACCATACGACGGCGGTCGAAGAGCATGGCCACAGCCTTACGGACGCGAATGTCATCATAGGGCTTGCGGCGGAGATTCATGGCCAAACCTTGGAAGCCAACGGGTTGGTGGTTGTGGATGTTCTGCTTCAGCACCCAGTTCTTTTCAAAGCGTTCGCCAACGCTTTCCGTGTTCCACACGCGTGCAGAGTAGACTGCATAGGTGTCCACTTCACCCTTCTTGAAGGCCTCATAGGCGTTGTTCTGGTCCATGAAGAAGCGGATGCGAATCTTTTCAAAGTTGAAGACGCCCTTGCCCGAAGGTGTGGCGAAGCACCACCAGTCCGGACGACGCGTCAAGGTCATGCTAAGACCTTCCTTGTGTTCGGTCACCGTGTACGGACCACCCACGATGGGGAGGTCGAAGTTAATCTCATTGAAGAAGAGTTCTTCGTCACGACCTTCTGTACGGCACTTCTCTTTAGCAGCATCCAAGAGCTTCTTGGGCATCACATAGAGCGAGAGACCTGCGCTGTTAAGATTGCGCCAGTGAAGTTCCTTACAGGGGAAGCGGAGCGTCTGGGCATCAATAATCTCGGGGGATTCAAGCGCAGAGAAGAGCACCTGGAAGGGCCCCGTCAAGCTCTTGGGATTCGTAACGGCATCAAAGGTCGCCTTAACGTCTTCAGAGGTAATCGGCGAACCATCACTCCAACGCGCACGCGTATCAATATGGAAGGTGTAGCTCATCTTATCAGGGCTAATTTCCCACCAGTCTGCTAATGCCGGTGCGACATCACCCGTGAGCGGATCGGTGCCGAGTAAGCTCGGATACATCAAGCCGAACACCATCATTGTAAAGGTGTTGTTGTCCAAGTAACCATTAAAGCTCTTCGGCGGGTTGTGGCCTGCGTAGGTTAAGGTGCCACCAGGCTGTGCATAGGGCGAAGCATAGGGGTCGGGTGCTTCTTTCCAGTCAGCCTTGGGGAAACGTTCTGCGGTAGGTGCGGGTGCCTCTTGCGTCGCAGTGGCATTAGCCTGTGCCAATGCGGGTGTCGCAGTGAGGAGTGTGGTCAACAAAAGGGATGAAAAAAGTGCGAAACGATGCTTCATATCAGGTTTCTTTCCTTCTATTCTTAAAAAAATCAACAAATTGTTCCTTGCAAAGGTCTTCCAAAATGCCAGGCACCAACGTAGGGTGATGATTCACCTTTGTGCTTGACAGTATACCAAATTCATTCTCTCCTCCGCGATCTTTATCGCTTAAACCCCAAACAATCATTTCTGGGCGAGCCCAAATTAAGGCTCCTGCACACATGGGACAGGGTTCTTTGGTGACGTAGACGATGGTGTTTTGGAGTCGCCAATCACCGATGGCAGAAGCTGCGGCAGTGATGGCAATCATCTCTGCGTGGGCAGTGGGGTCGTTGAGGAGTTCGGTTTGATTATGCGCTTTCGCCAAAATTTTCGCAGACCATGGATCGGTTAGCTTCGGTGGATTTGCAATGCCTGGCGTAAAGACGCCTTCTGGCGCTTGCACGATGACACACCCACACGGCACTTCGCCTGCAACGGCAGAAGCCTCCGCTTCTCGCAGGGCGATTCGCATAAAATGCTCGTGAAAGCGACGTTCAGACTCAGTCATTTTTGTGTAAGATGTGGTTTTTACGAATGGTTGACGCAGGGACTGTGCATAATAACCGCGCGAAAGCAAAACTTTGCTTAGCCATCGCTGTGGAGGTAAACTCAGCGGCGCAGGTGAGCCCGTTGGCAATTTGGCGATCGCGTAAAACGGTTGAGAGGGTCAACGCCGTGAAGGCGCGAATCCACTCTTGCGCATCGGTGGGGTGAACGCGTAAAACAGCCTGGTTGTAAAGGGCTTCATTGGCTGCACTCGCTGCACAGATGACAGGGGTGCCAGATGCCATCGCACGCAAAATGGAGGGTAGGTAGGCGATGTCTTGTGAGGGTTCAAAGAAGACCGAGGCGCCACTGTAGAGCGCCGCAATTTCAGTGGGGGCTAATTTTGAGACATTCAAAAATCGCACCATACCTTCAAGGTGGCAATCGCGAATCACTTCACGCACTGCATCGGGTAAATCGGCATCGCCAAGCACAACGCATGTGGAGGAGGGCACATCTTCACTCGCACCCATCGCTTCAAGAATGGGGGTGAGGTAATTGGAGACGTCGGCGGTGCATGCGGTTAAAACGTAGCGTTGGGGAATCAATAGCTTTCGGCGAACGTTGAGCACTTCTTCGTCGGTATGGTGACGAAAGATTGGATGGATGCCATTAGGGATGACAAAGGTCTTATGGCGCGCGGCAATACCAACCGTATGAATAATTCGAGCGGCCACCGCCTTTACGGGGCAAATAATCGCATCGGCATTGTGCAGGTTTTTACGCGAACGTCGCATCGCCATGGTGCGCGCCCAAAAGCTGCGTCGTTCAAAGCCTAAGAGCGTACGAAAATCTTCCACCGCATAGACAATCTTTGGCGAGAAGTGCTTGCTCTTTGGGGGAGAAAGCGTGGTGTCAGCTGTCCACCAAACATCTGGGCGAATCTGTTGCACCAAAGCCGCCATTTCATCATGCGCCGCAAAGGTATTTGGGATTTCTTGGGCGATGAGATAGGTTACCGCGGGATGTTCAATCGGCTCCCACGGTAAGAGGGTGGCGGAGCCCAATAAAATCGTAACACGATCCTCTTCTTGAAGCGCAGGCAAAAACGCATCCACCATGTCCGCCATATAGATTGCGGCAGACATGGGGAGTCGTTTGAAGGTCCTCAAATCAAAGAGGATGTGCACAATAATGAATTACTTGTTCACGATTGCAAAGGCTTCGCGTGCAATCATGAGTTCTTCATTGGTAGGAATCACGTAGACGGGAATCTTAGAGTCATCGCCAGAGATGATCTTTTCGATGCCACGCACCTGATTGTTGACCTCTGCATTCAGCGTTACGCCGAGACCTGCGAGAGCCGGCAAAAGGGCAGCGCGGGTTTCCTTGCTGTTTTCACCAATGCCACCCGTGAGCACGATGGCATCCACGCGACCGAGGAGAGCCGTGTAACCACCGATGTACATGGCGTAGCTGTGGACGAGGCGAGCCAGTGCGATCTTAGCTTCTTCGTTGCCTTCGTCACAAGCAGAGCAGAGGTCGCGCATGTCGCTCGAGCCCGTACCGCCAAGGGCGAGCACGCCACCCTTCTTGTTCATGAGGGCGTCAATTTCGTCTGCAGAGAAACCATTCTTCAAGAGGTAGAGCACCACGGCCGGATCAATGTCACCAGAACGCGTACCCATCATCACGCCTGCGAGCGGCGTCATGCCCATGGAGGTGTCAAAGCACTTACCACCCTTCACCGCGGTGATAGAAGAACCATTACCCAAGTGGCAGGTGATGATGTTCATTTCTTCCAGAGGCTTACCGAGCACTTCGGCCATGCGAAGCGTCACGAACTTGTGGCTCGTACCGTGGAAGCCGTACTTACGCACGCCATACTTCTTGTAGATTTCCTTAGGGAGTGCATAGAGATAGCTTTCTTCCGGCATCGTCTGATGGAATGCCGTATCGAACACACCCACGTGCGGCACATCAGCAAGCACCTTCTGGCAACCTTCCACGCCCTGCAAGCAAGCGGGATTGTGCAACGGAGCCAGCGGGCTCAACTTGCGGAAGACTTCGAGCACTTCAGGCGTCAACAGCACCGAGCCAGAATAGGTTTCGCCGCCATGCACCATGCGGTGACCCACTGCATCAATGTCGCTAAAACTCTTGAGGCAACCGCCCTTAGCAGGGTCGGTCAATGCATCACAAGCCAACTTCACTGCGGCGGCATGATCAGGTGCTTCGCAAGCGACTTGCTTTTCAGAATAATCACCTGCGGTGAAGGTGAACAACGGATTGTCAATGCCAATACGTTCCACCAAGCCCTTAGCCAACATCTTTTCGGCTTCCATATCGAAAAGCATGAACTTAAGCGAAGAACTGCCCGCATTAACGACCAGAATGTTGCGAATAGCCATTAAAAACTCCTCTGTTGAATGTAAAATGATTTAATTAGTATATCTCTTTTTATAAGAAAAATCAAATT